>OKRU01000608.1_pt1 | contig 35843 bp, 27 predicted proteins | sample 1601131 | NCBI WGS metagenome assembly OKRU01 (sample SAMEA3541558, study PRJEB24748) | human gut metagenome | biome: human gut; feature: human-associated habitat; material: faeces | place: China | collected 2012
CGTGAAACGGCGTAACAACTCCGGCAGTCGATGAAAACGGCAGCATCAATATCAGTGCTCCGATCAGAATAACCCCGGCAAAGCCCAAAACGATCAGCTTAAAGGATGACAGTCGCTTTTTTCTATGTGTAATTTCAGACATATATACTTCTCCTGTTTTTGTTTGTTTATAAAGAGTATATTATGAAATATAAAAAAACGGTGTAATGATCCGGTGTGCTGTATTAAGATTGCATTAAGATGCTCATTCTTTGAAAAAACAGTGCAGAGTATAGCAAACGCCGAAGGTGCTATATCCATTCTGACAGAACGCGGCATCATATCATGATCAGACATTCGAATAAAATATCCCCATATAATTTCTGGAAATAAAAAATTTCAGAATTATATGGGGCATTTTATGTCTGTTCTATATTTCTACTAATAAATTATTCACACAAACATATATATCATAGATAATCATACACTTTACAAAAGTCCCTTAACGTCCTCCGCGATCATCTCTGCATCAAGACGATTATCCTTAAGAACCTCTTCGACATCGTACCTGTCAAGGAATTCCTTCTTAAGACCATAATTCAGCACCTTCATATCTGAATCGCCATAGAATCTTGCAATCTTCTCACCGAATCCGCCGTCCAGTATACCATCCTCGATGGTGACGACAACTGAGTGGTCTGCCTTGAGGCTTTCAAGAAGTTCCTCATCGAGACCTGTGATATAGTAAGGATTGATGACAGTGGCATCTATACCAAGCTCACTCTTCATCTCGTCTGCTGCAGCATTTGCCATACTGTAGAAGGTTCCAAGGCCGAGTATGGCAACCTTGCTTCCCTTCTGTGTCACCTCATATTTATTCAGATCTCCAAAGTTCTTCGTCACAGGGCTTCCACTTACCATTGCACCGCCTGGGAGCTTGATGGCCACAGGATGCTCATTCTGCTCTATGCTCCAGTCAAGCATAGCAATATACTCTTCCTTTGTTGTCGGAGCAAGATATACAAGATTCGGGATATTTGAAAGCATAGGGATATCCTGAAATCCCAGATGTGTCACATCATTCATTCCATATACAGATCCTGCAAATGTCACTATAGTGGCTGCATTGTTGTTGATACAGAGATCCTGGGATATCTGGTCAAATGTTCTCTGCACAAATGAGCTGTACACACCGAACACTGGTTTTCCGCCGCCTGCTGCAATTCCCGACGCAAGTGCCACCGCTGTCTCCTCTGCGATTCCCACGTCGACAAACTGCTTTCCGGCCTCACGTCTCTTATCCTCTGTAAATCCTATAACCGTCGGTGTTCCCGCTGTGATGGCAACGACCTTTGGATCCTTCTTCATCTTGTCAAGCAGGTAATCACAGGACACGCTTGAGTAGTCCTCCTCGTCACCTTCAAATAATGATCTTCCTGTCTCTATGTCAAATGGTCCGCTGTAGTGCCACTGCTCCTTGTGCTCCTCAGCTGGGGCATAACCCTTTCCCTTGAGGGTTCTGATGTGGACCACAACAGGCTTCTTTGAATCTTTTACCTTCTGGAATGTGTCTATGAGGGCTGCCACATCATTGCCTTCATGCACGTAATAATAATCAAGTCCCATGGCGCGGAACAGATTGCACTCTGCTGTTCCATTAGTGTCTCTGAGTAATTTGAGATTTGTATAGAGTCCTCCGTGGTTCTCGGCTATGGACATATCGTTGTCATTTACAACTATGATAAGGTTGCCATCCAGTTCTTTAGCGTAGTCCAAGCCTTCAAGGGCCTCTCCTCCTGACAGGGAGCCATCGCCTATCACCGCTATCACATTGCCCTCTGCCCCCTGGAGATCCCTTGCCTTTGCAAGGCCTGCAGCCAGACTGATGGATGTTGAAGTATGTCCAACCGTGAAGAAGTCGTGCTCGCTCTCATGCGGGTTGCTGTAACCAGTCACATCATCATAGTTCTCCTCATAGAGGTATGCATCCTTTCTTCCAGTAAGCATCTTGTGCGGATAGCTCTGGTGTGACACGTCATACACAATCTTATCCTTTGGTGATTCAAATACATAGTGAAGTGCTATGGCTGCCTCAACCATACCAAAGTTTGGTCCAAAATGTCCGCCGTGTTTGCTAGCTCTGATGAGAAGTGCATGTCTCATCTCGTCTGCAAGTGTTCCCATCTCGTCTACTGTCAGTTTCTTTACATCCTGTGGTCCGTTGATATTTTCAATATACATTTTTTCTTTATCCTCCTGTTTTTACATAGTGCATTCGCCATCGGTAATTTTCCTGTCCCATACAAGCTTGCCGGTCTTCACGGCCTCCTCATATTTGGATATCTTGTAATGTAATCTATCCATGGTGGCTTCGATCTGTTTTCTCTGCTCCTCAAGCTTCTCATACTGCTCCTTAAGGAGATCCAGCCTCGCGCCAAATGTAGCATCTCCCATCTGGAAGAGTTTTACATATTCAATAAGCGCCTCTATCGGAACACCAGCATTTCTCATGCATACAGTGTGTTCAACCCAATCGACATCTTTTTCCTGATAATCCCTGTTGCCACTAGCATTTCTAGCGACAGGAGGGATAAGCCCGACTCTCTCGTAATACCTGAGCGTATCAGCGGTGATATCAAACTTTTCACTTACTTCTTTGATAGTCATATTGCCACCTCTTTCCTAATTTCAAGAAAACCTTTCTATTTATAGCTATATGCACTCACACAATACCTATATGTTACATTGAATATATCACTTGGAGCTCACTCCAAGTCAACCCCCAATTTTCTCCCCCCTGGGGACGGAGGTACCTGCCCCATACAGTGTCCCCCTGGGGACGGAGGTGCCTAACCCCATACAGGATATAAAAGAGGCGGGCAACGTAGTTACCGCTGTCCGCCTTTATATACATGAATATGTAAATTTTTATGCTACGCACTGATTCCAACTGTCGAGCAGATGTTTACTGCAATGATATCATCCACTGTTACACCAAAGATGGCGGCCAGAATGATCAGGTTGTCTACGGTTGGCATAGCCATACCCTTCTGCCACTTGTATATCGCATTTGGAGTGGCAAATCCAAATATATCCTGCAGATCCTTTACAGAAAAACCTGCATTCTGTCTAAGCTTCACAATATTTCTGCCTGTTCCTGTCATGTCAATTGTTGGTACATTACACATAATACTTCCCTCCCAAAATTCTCATCTCATCTGCATTGCTACAATTGTGACAGATTTCTTCTTCACAAAGACGAGTTCAAAAACACGCAAAAAACGCCCATCCACATGAATACTTCTATAATACTCACATGGATGGACGCTTTTTCGTACATCATGATTCCAATCTATAAATGCTGATAGATCTGGCTGATCTCAGTCTATCGAAACCTATCTGATCTGTTATGTATTTGCCAAGATCATTCAGGTCAGCATATTTGTATGATCATGTTCCGTACGCTCTCGCCCTGTACCATATGAGTATATATGTTCACGCAGCTTATCATCTGTATGCAAAATATTCCCTGCCACATCACTATTAAACTCTCGTGTTGTGTATTTAGCGAAAACTTTACTTAACATGATTCTTTCCTTTCCTGACTACCCTTCCGGGTTCCTTTTCCTAAGTCATTTTTTATTGGTGTGTCCTGATTTTCTTCTTTTATTTGACCACCTAAACTGTACTCTACCACAAATATAATTATTTGTCATTACACCGCTGGTATAAAATTATTTTATCCCCGGACCGACCTTTATCCCCGGCTGCTTCAAGCTCCCTCACTATCCAGGTCATGATAACATCCACCAGATACTCCTGCTGTCTTGGGCCAAGCTCCACTCCCGGAGCAAATGTATGCCACTTACGTATGCATTCCCGGCAGCATGCAGCCGTGGCATGCTGTGCCACAAACACAGGATGTCCCCGCATGGGAGTCTGCTTTCCGTCATTTGGTATGAACGCCGGAGCTTCCCTCTGTGCTATGAAATCCCGCGCATGCTGTCTTATGGTATCCAGCCCCTTTTCATTTATATAGTCGATATCTTTCTGTGTCAAATGAAATCCACTGCGAAATTTCGACCTTCCCAGGCGCTCAAAAAGCCGGGCGTACCATTCTTCCTTTGTCAACCCTATCATCTCCATTTATAAGTGCCATCGTATTTCCTCCGTATGAAAACTGATTATAGAAGCTGATTAAGCCTCTGTGTCTAATATATATCTAATCCGTACATTTTTCCAAGTTCATTGTTCACTGCCTCACGAATCTTATAAAAAAAATTTTTTAAAGACCATAAAAAAACTCTTGATACTCGTATATATATTGAGAGTTAATGATATACCAGTTACAATAAATCATCGGGACGATACGATGGGCTTTACAATAAGGAGGTTTCAACTATGAAAAAACGAATGACAGCTTTACTACTCAGCGCCTGTATGTGTGCAGGTCTTGCCGGCTGCGGCACAAATACACCGGGGAATAATCCCGGTCACACCAAAACTGATTCGTCGGTCACTTCCCTCACTGACAACATCACTGTGACTTCGGTCAAAACGGATATAACATCATTTGACCAGCTAAAGAACGGAATCAATGAATTCTCTATGAATATGTATTCTGCACTTCCAGCTGACAAGAACATATTTTACTCACCTTACAGCATTGCAAGTGCACTGTCCATGCTGGATGTAGGTGCCGGCGGTACAACAAAAAATGAGCTAGAAAACGCTCTCGGCATAACAGACCTTGATGAGTGGAACGATGAGATGAAGGCATATCTGTCAAAAGACTGGTCTCAGAATACATTTGTCAACACAGCAAATTCAGTATGGATGAACAAGGGAACGACTTGGGCGGCCAATATAAATTCCGACTTTCTTACACCTGCCAAGGATTATTACTCCGGTGAAATCTACGAGGCCGACTTCGATGGTCAGGCAGACAAGGTCGTTCAAAATGTCAACAACTGGGTGAGTGACAACACCAACAAGATGATCCCTGAAATCTTAAAGGAGATTCCTGGCGGAACCGTGATGATGCTTATAAACGCAGTTTATTTCGAAGGGAAATGGGATACACCTTTTACGGAAGACAATACCTTTAAGGGCAAATTCTACGGAACAGGCAAAGAGAGTGAGGTCGACATGATGCACCTGTACGGAGAGCATTTCAGCTATAGGGATAATGGCGATATAAAGGGAATCACTCTCCCGTATGACGGAGACAGTGTCGTCATGAAGGTATTTATGCCATCAGACGAGGACGGCAATATTAACCAGCTCTTCGACAAACTGAGCAACGAGGAAAAACAGAAGCTCATCGACTCTCTGGATGATGCCGGCAGCGTAGAGATCGATACCCTCCAGCTCCCAAAATTCACAGATGAGCAGAGTATCGACGGTCTTGACGACATTCTGAAAAACATGGGAATCCAGTCGGCATATTCGGAGAGTGCTGACTTCTCCAAGATCGCCGATGGCATAGCCGTTTCATCAGTCAACCACAGGGCAAAGGTGATCGTGGATGAGAACGGAACCAAGGCCGCAGCAGAGACAGACATCATGATCAAGGAAACAGCAATGATGCCAAGTGAGGAAACATATAACTTTATTGTGGACAAGCCATTTTTGTATGTGATTGAAGATCAGAGCACTGGCATGATCCTGTTCATGGGCAGGGTGAATTCGCTGTAATTTTTGATTATCGACACATACTAGGACTTGCTTCAGCAGCTTTTACTCGCAAAGGAATGGAACATTTTCACTTTTCTTTGCGAATATCAAAAAAGCACACAAGATCTCAAAATCTTGTGTGCTTTTTTCTATAGACCCACTATTCCGACTTTCTCTCTGAATTCTCATTGGATTCTGTCGTGTCACCTGTTTCTCTGAGACTCTTCTCCCGTATATACTGGATCGCCTCTTTTATAGCTGCTTCCTCCTCATCCTTTGCTATCTTTCTTGCATAGGATACAGTCTTTACTAGGTTGGCTATGAGTATAATGGCAAGCGGAACAAGAATTATGGGTACAAATATAAGAGGGTTGGACACAAGTCTCACTATCTTGCCAAGTATGAGTGATGACCACACCACCTTGCCAAGCAGATCTCTTGAGTCCACACCGTAACGGTCCACCACATTATTGGCATCGCCTTTTGTAATATACCTGTAATTATTACCATCCGTCTCTATCGAGACAACTCTATGTGTATTTACCGCACCAGAAAGAGCCGGATCCGATGAATAAAATGATATGACATCATTCTCATGTATGGATGCCGGATCTGTCTGCTTAACAAATGTCTGGTCTCCCCCATTTTTCAAATAATACAATATTGTATATCATAATGACGTATTATTATATGGGAAAATGTCAAGTATTCATGTATTAGTAATCTGTTTTTGTGCATATTGCAATATTGCATATGTGCACTATGTTCTACATTCTATCGTCTTGTGAAAATATCGGACCTACTGAGCGGTTGTCACACGGCACCAGTCAAGTACAGCCGAGTAAGAAGCCATCACACTCTCATGCATCTTGCAGATCATATCCACATCAAGTTCTTTAACCGCATTCTCCAGCTCCTGCGCCTCATCGCCCAGCTCCATGGCTCCGATCGTTCTGGATGTACTTTTTACCGTATGTATCAATATCCTGTAGCCGTCCCAATCTTTTTCATCAAAAGCCTTCTGTATCTCTGTGCGCTTGTCGTCAGATGCGTACATTGAAATTATTTCCTTCAAAAAGCTTTCACTGCCCCCGCAGTATGTAAGACCCTTCTCATGGTCAATGTTAACTTCTTTACAGGATGTGTCTGAATCCTGTTTTCCCATAACGTCTAAATCCAACACATCCCTCACCAGCTTCTTTTCCAAAGTCGTCCCCCCCATCTGTATTTAACCGATAACTCCGTACAAGGTCTCAAGGAAAACTATTGGAAGAAACGGCTTCGTAATATAATCCTCAACCCCCATCTGTCTCGCTCTCTCTATCAGCTTATAATCCTTATAAGCTGTTACGAATATGACCGGTACGTCTGTGATCTTGCGTATCTCTTCCAGCGTCTGGAATCCATCCATGTCTGGCATCTCGATGTCGAGCAATATCAGGTCTATCTGCTGATTTCCTACTATGTCTATGGCCTGCTTTCCGCTCTCTGCCGCAATAACCTTGTAGAGAGGCTCATTTTTGCAGATATTCTCTATAAGTCTGATATTTATCTTCTCGTCATCTACAACAAGGATATTGCTTACCATCTTCTCGGCTTGTCTCATGTGGTAGTCTTCATCCTCGTCTATCATCCTGAGCATGACTTCTGCAATGTCCGGATCGAACTGACTGCCCTTGCCCTTCTCCATCTCATCGCGCACTATCTTCTGCGGCAGGGCGTATCTGTAACTTCGGTTGGATGTCATGGCATCATAGCTGTCTGCCACCGCTATAATCCTTGCACACCTTGGTATATTTTCTCCCTTGAGCCCACTTGGATATCCTGTTCCATCGTATCTCTCGTGGTGATACTTCGCGCCCACCGCCAGGTCCGGAAATGCATTTATATTCTTGAGAATATGGTATCCATTTACACAGTGAAGCTTTATCATGGAGAATTCTTCATCTGTAAGTCTTCCCGGCTTGTTGATTATGTTGTCAGGAATACGTATCTTGCCCATGTCATGGAGCAGTGCTATCTGATATATATCGTCCTGCTCCTTGATCGTGCCGCCCATCCGTTTCACCAGCTCACGGCTGTATCTGGCGACTCGCACAGAATGACCTTTTGTGTATTTGTCCTTTGCATCTATCGTCTTGGCAAATGCCTGCATGACCATATTATTCAGGTCTGTAAGTTCGTTATTTGTCTCATCGAGCCGGCTCATGATCGCATCCGTACTATTCTTGGATCTGGTACAGAAGAACACTATAATTATGTATAGAACTATTCCAACGCCTATATCGTGGCCTATCAGTTTTCTTATTCCGTGGTACAGCTTCTCATTCGTGATGACCATGACCACATACCATTCATCTACTATGGAATAGCTGAAAACTGTCACCTTCTTATCATTAACAACTGTTTGAAACGGTTCGCCGTCATTGTCCGCTATCCCCTTCATGAGTACAGACATTTCTCCCTGAGTGTAGTTCTGGCCTACCTCTTTCTTGTCCGAGTGGGTTATCACCAATCCTGACTTGTCGCAGACGAATGCATATCCCTGACCATTTAATTTGATATTTTCCGTCTCTGACTGTATTGGATCCAGTGTTACATCCAGAGATATTACACTCTCGCCATCGTAGAGTAACTGGCTGACTGACATCAGAATATCTCCTGTCTGCGCATCGATGTACGGCTGGCCCAGGGTTGGCTGGCCGTCTGCCGCCACTGCTGCCTTATACCATGCGCGCTCCTGAGGCACATAATCATCGCCGGGAACCCAGCCTATGCCATCCAGGTATTCGCCGTTTATAACGCCATATACACCTGTGAACGCCGCATCTATATCCTGGAGATAATAATCCGATTCATTCGTGAGAAAGTTCAGTATATCCTGCCCCGACCGGCCTTCTCTCATCATATGCTCCACAGTGATCTTCGTAACTTCCACCGCATCCACGGCTCGGTTCAGGTAGGAATTCACATATTCCTGCTCCTGCTTAACTGTCTCTGCCGCCAAAGACAGGGTATCATTCACCGATTTTCTATAAAATGTCATGATCGTACACAACGACAGTACCACAATCGCCACAAAACTCACTATCAGCGTCAGTATATACTGCCTCTTGCTTACATTCTTCATACCGAACCCCCCCATTTCACGCACATTATTCCGGTCCCAGATCAGCTCAGGTTTATACTTACATATAGATATAATTGTAACATACTACCAACATTAATCAAACATTTAATGGGGACGGAGGTGCCCGCCACCTCCGTCCCCAGAGATAAATGACACCCGTTAGAGCGCGCCCATGGCGCGCAAACAAAAACAACCTCCTGGCGGTTTCCCACCAGAAGGTCGTCAATTCCTACCCCGAATAGGCAGGCCATTGCATACATGTTGTCAAATGTAGGAAGGCATTCGCCCCTCTGCCACTTGTAGATCGATACAGGTTCATTGAACCCGAGAAATGCCTGCAATGCTTTTACGGTGATTCCTTTCTGCTCTCTCACTTCTTTGATCCTCTTGCCTGTTGCGCAAAGGTCGATCATTGGAAAATTGTTCTGTGTCATAAATGATACCTCCCATTGTAAATGCTATAAACTATCTGACTACCAATATCTCCAATAGTCTTATAACTGGGTCAATATCCCGAACACTAATAATAAAATATGTCAGAAGGAATCTACAGATACTATAACACAAATAAACCACAGGTTAAAAGTAAACCTGTGGTTTAAAATTTTTTATTCAGTTTTCCCGTTCTGCTTCTCAAGCTTGTACTGGGTCATCTTCCTCTTGGAAGCTATGCGCTTATGCTTCTTTGCCTCAGCCCGCTCCGCAGACCGGTCAGGAAGAATGCCACAGGCCTCAAGGGCTCTCGGCCATGGCCCAAGGTAGGATTTTATCCAGCCAACCTGCTCCGGTGTAAAGTCTGACTTTTTCGGATATCTTCCAAGTGAAATATATACGTCCAGAAGCATCTGACAACATTCTTCACGTGTATAGCCAGCTCTCTTGTTCTCCATACCTCTTTCCTCCGGATCATCTCTGCGTTTCTATGGCCTGAGAATTATTTTACTTTGACAGACTTCACTGAGCTGCCAAGTCCCATGTATCTCTTGCCATTTATTGTCTTGTAAGCTCTTACTCTCACATAGTATCTCTTGTTCTTTGCTAGATTCTTGATAGTTGCACTGCCATACTTTGCGCTCACATACTTTGTCTTTGCAGACTTAAAGTTCTTGTTTGTAGCATATGTTATCTGATATCCGGTAGCACCGCTTACCTTCTTGTAGGTCACCTTAAGACTTCTGCTGCTGTTTGATGCAAGCTTTGTTATTGATGACTTTGCAGGGGTAACTATCAGAGTTACGATTCCGCTTGCCTTGTTGTAATTGCTGTTGCCTGAGACAGTGATCTTTATCTGTACTCTGCCCGGCTTCTTGGTTCTCACAAGACCTGACTTGCTGTTCACTATCGCAATATTCTTGTTTGTTGATGAGTAAGTTACAGTTCCCTTACCGGCAGCCTTAACGGTTATATATCTGTTGTATACATATAATGTGTTGCCTGTCACTGTCTGGTCTGCCTTATTGATCTTGAAGGTCTGCTCAACACTGCCTGTATAATCGTTCTTACCTGTTATAGTTACCTTGGCTGTTCCGGCGTTCACGTTATTTGCATACGATGCTGTATAATCAGCCGCCTCAAGTTTCTTACCGTCAACTGTTACTGTAACCTCAGGCTTCTGTGCCCTGCCTGTATATGTCACATCTGCAACTTCTATAACTGTGTTGTCCTTTGTGAGTGTAACCTTTGTATCCGGCTCCTCTGGCTCTACAGGAACCTCCTTGACTGTTATCTTGATAACGATCTGTCCAGCCTCGTAGTTCTCTGTTCCCTCAGATGAAACTGTGATCTCAGTCTCACCGACAGCCTTGACTGTCACACGTCCTGTCTCAGGATCTACCTCTGCCACCTCTGGTGCAGATGATGCAAATGTAAGTGTACCCTGTCCTGTAACCTCGAGATCAAATGGCTCTGCATTTTCAAGAACCTCGATCTCAGTCTTTTCTGTAGTTATCGTCTTTGTAGACTTCTTTATCTCGAACTCCCCCTGAATTGTACCAGAGAACTTACCAGTTCCCTTTACTGTACAAGTACCCTTTCCGGCATTTACGTTATCACTGTATGTAACCTCATAGCTGCTTGGATCAAGCTTCTTGTCATTTACATATACGGTAACTTCCGGTGTGAGCTCCTCTCCAGTGTACTCTGCGTCTGCTATCTCAAGCTTTGTATTGTCCTCAGTGAGTGCTGTCACTGCCATGATCTTGTACCATGCAGTTCTTCCACCTCTTGATGTGATCCTGCACACAACATCATTTGTCAGGTTGATCTTGGATGAAAGCCCGTCAACCACAACATAATGGCCATCCGCAGTTGTCTTGTATGTCATGTCAAGCTTTACAAGATCTGCGCTCTCCGGCAATACAACACCGACCTCAAATGGATCAGCCTTTGTTCCTGTTCCATTCAAAACCTCTCCATTTGCCTTGTATGTGTAGATAGAATTCCAATTCTCATCGTATTCTGTCTCTGTGGTAAATGTTATCTCTGTTCCATCTATTGTCATGGACTCAAATGTAGGAAGTCCTGAGAATGATGCTGCTACATCTGCTCCTGTGAGCTCATAGTGAAGCTCGATAGTGTCGTTATCCTTTGCAGCCAGTGAACCAAGCCCACCGTTGTCAAAGTCGTCTCCGTTGTATGACAGCATCCATCCTGACATTGAGTAGTCAGCAACTGATGCAAGTCCGTTTACAGATACGATATATGGGCCATAAGCTGACTCTTGAATATCGTAGGCTATTCCGGCATTATCCAGTGCACGCTTTACAGCGTCAACCGCTGAAGCTGCCTCAACCTTTGTGTTCTCAAGGATAACTCCATCCTTTGATGCACCATTTATTCCGGCTGCACTTGCTGTGTAGTCATATACACCTATGTTGAAGATAGTAACTCCGTCAATTACAGTTCTTACCTTCTTGTATGTCTCTACAAATTCTCCATCTTCTGCTGTCAGAGGAACATTTGCCATGATCTCTGCTGCAGGTGCCACGTTCAAGATGGCCTCTCCGTCATTGATCTTGGTAACTGTGTCAACTGTGAGCTTCTTGACTGCCTCTATATTAGCAGCCGATACATATGAAGCCTGATCCTCTGTGATGCTCTCATCTGCTGCGGCTGTGCATGAATATGCAGATCCTGATATTGTCAGATCCTCTGAATAGCCTGCAAATACGCCTGTTGTGGCTGTGTCACTGCCATTTACAGTTCCTGCGCTGTAGCAGTCTGTGATCTCCACGCCTGCGTCATTTGACGTATTACCCTTGAAAACACCTGCAATACCGCCTGCATTTGTCTGGCCTGTGATCGTTCCTGCATTGTAGCATGAAATGATCTTGCATCCAGGATCCTGTGGATAGTATTCATTGTGGCTTCCGAGTATTCCACCAACATTTGTCTTGGCTGTGATGTCACCATAGTTTGTCGAATTCTGTACGCAGATATTTCGGCTGCTCATAGATCCTATGATTCCGCCGACGGTACCACCGTTTTCTGCCTTAATAGTTCCATGATTTACACAGTTCTCAATCACTGTGTTGCTTATTTTGTTCGTGTTACAGTATCCTACCAGACCACCTATCGAAGCTGATGTATTTGTGCCTGTGTAAGTGATATTTACTTTAGATGTACAACCTGCTACTCTTGCCGGTGCATCTGTGGTTCCCTGATACAGGTATCCCACAACCGCTCCTGCTGCAGTCTTGGTGCTCATGACGATAGTTCCCTCTACTGTGAGGCTGCTGATCCTTGCACCCGCCTGTCCAAATATTCCTGAGTAGCCTATATCATTCTGATACAGATTGCTGATAGTATGTCCCTGGCCGTCAAATGAACCCATGTATATGGCACCCGATGTACCTATTGGTGTCCAGCTATATCCTGCAAGGTTGATATCCGCTGTGAGCACTGCATTTATGTCGACCTTCTTATTGACATTTACCTCATTTTCAAACCAGTACAGCTCTGCACCTGTGCTGATCTGGTATACTCCGTCAACCTGTTCGGGCTCGGTCTTGCTCTCGCCATCCCAAGCAGTTGCACTTGACGCTGTGAGGCTGATGGTCTGTGACATCTCGCCGGAAGTATCCTCCGGGATCTCAAATGTTCCCTCGGCATACATGTATCCGGCACACTTCATAGTGTAATTGTACTGTCTGCCTGCAAGACCATTGAAGCTGCCGTCCTTTACTGTTACGGCATTTCCTTCAGTATCCTTTATGCTTACCTTATATCCTTCTACTGCTTCGTTTGTAGCACCATCCACTACATCAAGCTTTACCTGGACAAAGTCTGTCTTTGCCAGCTTAAATGACATATCCGGGAGACTTCCAAGGTATGCCACACGTACGCTTGCTGCCATCTGTACAGGCTTTCCTGTTGCATGGCGGACCTCTCTGTGTGAACCGTATGGCGAACCAAATCCGCCCTCATACAAAACTCCGCTCAGCGTGTACTCGTCACCTGCAAAATACTGAGGTATCTTGACTGTAACTGTCTGGGCAGCAGGATATGATGCAAATGCATACTGGTTGCTTGCTCCTGAGAATTCATTTCCTTCACCATCTGACAGTTTTATAGTTCCGGCCATGTTGTAAATTCCTGCAAGCTTGTTGGCCGGAATATACAGACCGTCGTATGCCTTCTTGCCATCCTCTGTACGCTTACCATATGAAACCTCTATGGTATCACCGGCTCTGAGTTCATCTGCTGAGATCTCGTCACCATCAGCGTTCTTATATGTGTATGATACCGGGACTTCCTTTGCACGTACTACCTGATATGTGCTAACTCCGTCCTTTGTCACCTTTATTATGTTTGATCCCTCTGTGAGACCGCTTACAGTGTAGCTTCCATCATCATTCTTCTTGACATCTGCTGTTGTAAATCCACTGTATGTAAGCTTGTTTCCCGTGATCTGTGGATGAAGAACTGATACTGCCACTCCATCCTCCGGTGTAAATGTGTACTCTGCACCGGCTGCTCCCTCAAGATAATACAGAACATCGATCTGTGCATCCAGATTGTCTACAGCAGTCTTAGAAGTCTCTGTGTTGCGTCCTGCATTTAATGTCATATTTGTCTGAATGTCTGAGCCGTCATTTCCTACAGTGAATACGACTACACCTGTGTTTTCAGGCCAGATCGCACTGAAGAATGAACCGCCCATACCAGGCTTGTTGATCTCTGCATCATAGGTTACGAGAAGTATCGCTGTTCCCTCTGACTTTGCCTCGATCTCTGCTATCTCTGAATGCTCGCCAGGTACAACGCTGATCACATCACTTGATGGGTTACCATTCTCATCGATAACTGTGTAGTGATAATCAGGCTCTGCTGATTTTGCATTCATGATACCCTCTATAGCCTGCCAGTTACGGAAGCACTCAAGGTGATACTTGTCACCCTTCTGCATTGACACATAGCCCTTCTCATTGGATGTCATGTAGATATCTGCGACATCTGAGCTGTTGGCTGACATGTCATGTACAACTGTGCCAGGGCCATATGTGCTGTCGCCAATGTACATATCCTCGGCTGTTACCTTGTACTCAGCATCTGTGGTTGTGGAGAACCAGTTCCAGTATGTAACTCCCTCTCCACCAGTTACACGGTAGTAATATGTGATACCACTTCCAAGCTTATACTTGTATGTGTCATATCCGGCATCCTTGCTGTCTATCTTGATGCCAGCCTCATCCTTATATATATAGTATGTTGAAAGTGTACCAACTCTGAGCTCAGTTCCCTCTGGAACTGTGAACTCTACTGTCTTTGCCGCTGCAAGAGCTACTGAATAACCGTAGCTTCTGTTGGATGTAAGTGTGTTTGACACAGTCTTAGAGATATAGTCATCTGCTCTATCTCCAACCGGATCATATGTCACTGACACCATATCAGCATAGTAGAACAGTCCTGCATACTTTGCCCAGGAGTCATCTGACCCCTCCCTGGTCTTTACAAACTCTGCATGTCTGTCCACATTGTCAGGAGACATAACCTTACCTGTGACGGTATAATCAACGTCTTCCTTCCAATATTTTTTGTTGCCATCTACAGTGTCATAACCTGTACATGCTATATCTGTGATGCTGTATATGCTGTATGACTGCTGTGGATCGTCTGTGACTACGAGATCTATAGATCCCATATCTGTCTTCTCGTCACCGCTCTTCTGATATGCTGACAGACGGTATGTACCCGGCTCAAGCTCAAGGGTATACTTGCTGCCATCAGGCTCTCCAACTTCAATCTCATTGCCCTCTGAATCAGCCAGAGTCATGTAAGGAGCAGAATAATTCATGGTTACAGATACTGTATTTCTCTTGTCACCCCTGATCTTCTTCTCAACTGCCTGAACCTCATCTGCAGTTGCAGTGAGATCTGTCATGACCGCCTGAACCTCTTCACGTAGAGCCTCGTCCTTAGCTATCTCATCTGCATGCTCTGCATAGAGCACATAGAGCTCTGTCTTGTCCTGAGTCTCATAGTATGCATACTCAGAGTCAAATGTATTCTTATCCGGATTGTAGCCATATCCCAGATCTGCGCCATAATCTGCGAGCGTGAACTGCCAACGGATAACGTGTGTATTGTCTACTCCGGCTGCAGAATCTACCTGATATTCTCCTGCGCCGACATTTCCCAGTATATTGTCAACTGTGTTCATCCAGCCAGACATGCTGAAATAATCAAACTGGCCAAGATCTTTTCCTGTCTTGTCCTTAAGCTCAAGTGCCTTTCCATTCTTCTTCTGATAAGCATCCTTAAGCTCCTGTGGAACATTTGCAGCTCCCTTATCAATGCCCTTTATGTTGGCAAGATAATAATCGGAACTATTGTATTTGTCTGTTCCTGAAGGTTCTGTTTCAAGTCCCTCTTTCTTGAAAAACGCGTAAGTAGCCTGTGATACGGTAAGCTTAGACAGGTCGATGTCTATGCCTTCCTCTTTCCAGACTTCACCGATCTCTTTGTAGGACATTCTCTCCGGCTCGATATAGAAGCCCTGACCAAGAGTAAATCCCTCAAGAGACAGCACAACGTACTCAGTGCTGTAATCAACTTCGCCATCACTCTCTGCGGCGGCAGCCTGAACATAGCCCCAGCTTGCATTTGAAGCAAATGGTGTCACTAAAACTGCGCATGCCAATAAGAATGAAAGCATCAATGTCCTGATTCGTTTCATCTCCTATTTTCCTTTCTTTATTTAATTGTAGGTTATAAAGCAGGGAATATGTATTCTGCTTTTCCCACGCCCAAAAGCTAACAGATGAACTGTCGTGTCATCCGCATCCGGGTACTCCGCATATCCCGGCTGTCTGTGTCTGTCAGACGCCGTCACGCGGCCGGAAATCTCATAAAATCTGCGGGCATTCTGACTGAAAGACACAAGTCTTAACACAGTAATGGCGGTTGCACCGGAATCTCACCGAATTTCCCCCTGATCGGATGCTTTTTCAGGACGGCATCCGAGCAGATTTTCACTATGAAATCACAGGGTTTATAGTAATTGTGAATCGGGGAATTGTCAACTCCAAGTACCACTTAATGTACTTTTTTGTCATATTTTATTAGTAAGGTGAGATATGTGTTTTATCCATATCACACATTTCTGCATAATATGTAAGTAGAGAGAAATTACTGAGAATACCTTTGGATTTCATTCTGCTGTCCACAGCATACATTTGGTTTACAAAAGCCGGGTATCCCTATTTTATAGAGATATCCGGCTTTTCTTCTGGCTCTTATTCTGATTACTTTTTAGTTACGGAAGCCAGCTTATTCTGACCTCTTTGAGCTGTCCTGTTGTATCGTCAAACTCAAATGTATAGCCGCTGCTTCCCATATAAACCTCAGAATCTACACTGTACTTGACTATCTTGCCATCTACTTCTGCATTCTCGCTGCACTTTTCAAGCAACTGATCCTTGGTGATAGTTGTAGGGAATGAGAAGTTCACCTGCTTTGCACCGTCAAGCATCATCTCACTGATCTCTGCATTCATGCTGGCATCATAATCCGGGTTTGGCACAAAAAGGTGTGAATACCTTACATATGAGAGAACGCAATCCTCCGCCTTCTGCTCACTGTCAGTAAAGTTGCCAAACATAAACTGCATCGTTACGTAGTCATTGATTTCTGCTGTGTATCTGTCAGTTTCGTAATTTTTATTTACATTGTTGCCACTGTTATTGAGAGAATTCTGCTCAAATGGTATTCCACCGTCTATAAGATCCTTCAAGGTGGACTCACCTAAAGTGAATTTCTTTCCATTATATACAAATGACCTATTGTCAAGATCTGCGTAATTCTCGCTGAGTCCCGATGCCAATGTGAAATCCTCATATACAGGCATCGTAAATTCTGTGGATTCCTCACTGTAATCGGTTTCATCTGCATATGAATCATCAGATTCAGTATCACCTGTATCCTCAGCCTCAGATTCCTCCTCCGTTGCCATTTCCGTTTCGGTTACCTGCTCTGTTGACTCCGTCTCTCTGGTGGATTTGCCATCATTTCCACATCCAACTATAGAAATTCCCATCACCACCGTGATAAGTCCTGCAATCAGCATTTTCTTGTTCCTCATATAATAATCCTCCTTAAAACCTAGTGGCTTTATTATTAAGAATGTCACTATATTTTATCAAGCCGTAATCGGTTGCAACGGGGCAACTATGGGTAGCAAACCGGAATTATAGGGATTTTTGTCACTTTTTTGCAATCTATAGTGCTTATTTCTCCGTAATGTTCATGAAACTATAATAAGTGTCTCTGTCCATGGCATCCGGATTATCATCGGCAAATCCGCTGACTGTATATATGTTCCCATCCTTCAGATCAGCATATGCATTAAAATAGTATGTGATATTTCTCTTGCCGTCCTTTATATATAAGGTCGAATATGTGTAGTAATAAAATGTCACACCATTTACCTCACACTGACCTTCCTCTGTTACCTTTGATATTCCGGCCCCGGTCTTTCTGTCTGCCATATCAGATGCTGTCATCCAACTATACGGTACGATCGAAGTCACAACCGTGATCTTATCACCGTCTGAATAGTATGTCTTACCTGACAAATCCTCATTCTGAAGGCTGTATTTTTCAGGGATTTCATATGACACGGTAGTATCTCCATTCACGACACTGTCCACTACTCCCGTCTCCATAGCTTCGTCCTCCTGCCAGTATGAGCCTGTCATATCATTTGCCTCATCTGTGGGAACGGCCCCCGCAACAATAGCCACAGCTTCATCGGCAGCCTTCTCATATACCTCAGCTCTCTCCGACCCGCTCAGCGCATCTATATCTATCTCATCAAATCTTATCGAAGTAAAGAAACGCTGCCCTTCCCCGGCATCACATATAAGCTGATAAAAATATGATCTGTCGAACTTCGCACCTCGTTCATTTGCAAGACTCGCTATGTATCTGATATATTCCTTCCCCTGTATCTCGAACTTCTCAGGCTCCAGCTCCATCACATAACCTGCGTCCTCAATATTTCTCTTGCGCTGCTCTCTGTTGTCCCAGAAATCCGCCATCGTCTTATCCTCCACATCGATCTGTATCAGATAATCATCACAGCTTCTTATATTAAGGCAGCCACTCTCATGTATGATTGCCTGTCCTACCGGATTCACAGAGAAGGCATATCCCTTGAACACTATATGCCAAGGCTCTGTCTCATCGTCAGCTATTTTATTTCCATCCTGTTCAGTTTCACTTTTTTCTTCCGTCTTCTGCGCACTGTTCAGATCAATAACGCCCATAAACTCAAGAGCGACAAATGCAGCTCCCGCCAGTATGCATGCTATTACGATCGCGCAGACAATTTTTTTACATTTTTTCATCGGCTGTCTTATCCTCAAGTATGATCTGAAGTGTATCTTCTTTCTTCATCCTTCTTATCTCAAGCCCAATGAGGGTCAGAAGAATAATAAACACCAGCATGACAAATGCTGCGGCAATTATGGTTGATGTCTTGTAATTCAGAAACAGACCATCACCGTCCACCCCTGTGTACAACTGTATGTAATCTCCATCCCGTACCCCCGGTACATCAAGCCACACAGTATCCATGATCTTTCGGCCATTGTCATCCAAATATGCCAGATCAGCTTTTGTATACTGCTGATACACCTTCTCCACGCGCACATTTCCGTTCTTATCTGAATGGCTGGTCCACTCGTTCCTCACAAACAGCACCGCCACCACAATTACACAGAAAACGCATATGGCTGCCATCACGCAAAATAATATTTTCAATCTGGCAAGCCTGCCTTTTCCCCTGAGATTCTTCAGATGGACAGCATTATTCGCTGAAGTCCCATCCCCGGACACCTCTTCCGGCGCCTCCGGCTCATCACCCTTTCCATATATAAGTTCTCCAACCTGTACATCCAGAATCTCACATATACACACAAGCCTGTCCAGATCAGGATACGCCTTATCCCTCTCCCACTTGGACACAGCCTGTCTGCTGACTCCCATCTTTTCCGCAAATTCCTCCTGATTCAGCCCGGCTTTCTTCCGGTACTCCTGAATCCTGGATCCTATAAGCAGCATTTGTTTTCCTCCTTATCTCCATCTGTTATACTGTTTTTTTCAAACAATTAATCCATGCTTTTGCCAAAGTTATATGCCCCTCTTTTGTAGGGTGTGATCCGTCTAATGTTTCATAACGTAAATTCTGTGATGCCAGATCTGCAACTTCAATTCCCGCAATTTCTGCAGCAATTTTTATTGCCGCATTGTATTCATATATCGATACACCAGCCCATTTATGTGGAAATTTCCAACTATTATCGCCTTTCATATAACTTTCCATCAATGTCCCACATATAATTCTGCTTTTCGGATAATTCATCTTTATCTTTTGCAACATATTATAATAGGACGAGAAAAATGAAGGGCTTCCCAACTTATCATTTGTAATATGAACACCGTTTCCAAAATCATTAAACCCTAAATATATTAGAATCATATCAGGTGTGTACTGCTCTGTATGCAAATTTGATGTACGCTGATCACAATTTCCACTAGGGAATTTTTCACCTGTAACCTTACTTCCAGAATAAGAATTATTAACACAAATGTAGGCGTTAATGAACTGGTTTACCTTTGCCCACCATGTATCATATACCGATGTCATGTCATTTCTTAAAGAGTTGTACTCATCATAAAACACCTTATATCCAATCGGATTATATCCTGAATATGTACTTATAGAATCACCCAAAATAGATACAAATTTTACTTTATTTTTCATTGAAGTCCCCTCTACTTTCCTCTCTTCTTCAAAGTTTCTCGACGTTCTAGTCTATTCTTAACCTAATCGGCCCTAATCGTAACATTTCTACTCAATGGGCCAATCGATAACGCTTTTAACACAATATCCTGACACACTTTCGCTGACGCCTTATCTCCCTGATAACCATTTTCATTTGCTTCTTCAATAAGCTTCTGTATATTTATCATCATAAAACCTCCAATCTAAGTGTCTCCATTACCATGTTTGACTTTGGTAATTCATACGCATATTCTGCAACTAAAGTCATATCCAGTTCATGAACAATCTTTCTATAACTTGCAATTAATTCTTTGTACAAATCAAAAGAAAATTTTCTTTTATTCCGTATCAGTTCCACAAGAAGACGCTCTTTATCATAAATTACAATATCCACACCATCATAATTCATTGTAGTTTTGCCCATATCAAATGCTTCGCTGTTTTCATAAAAATGCTTCACTCTTTCATCGCTGATTTTTCTTGTATTTTTCGGTGTCGCAACATAATAAAAATTTGGTATGGTATCCGTCAATCCATAGTAATAAAAGGCACTATTCAGAGTTATAATTGCATTGGGATATTTCTTAGAAATAATCTCCAGCTCCGGCACACATCTCTTATCAGAATAGATGCCTTTTTCTTTTACATACAGTTCCCCTTCTTGAACACATTTTTTAATTTTATAATCCGTTCCATATTTTTCCAAACACTCCTGATATGACAGCAACATTTTCCTTCATATGTTTTTCTGATTTAGCACCGTTTATCTATTTTGTTCCATGCTCCACAATCATCTCAACATTCTCAAATACATCGACAAACACCTGCTTTGCTCTTTCTAAAAGCTTACGGCATATCTCTGGTTCCTCAAACAAAAAACTAACACGCAGTTCTACGCTTTTAACATTTGGGTACTTTTCTTTATATTGTCCTGAATCTATGTACCAGATATAGGTATTGAGTTTATCTTGCAACAGCAATAAATGTCGATTCATATCTGACCAGTCCATTCCGTCTGTAAGAAGAAGTAACAAGCTGGAGGTGTCTTGTTCATATGCCAAGCCATCAATGGTATCTGTTTTTTCAATATTAAACTTATCATCGTTATTCTCTAACTCCATATCATCACCTATTTCCTTTATTGTATCCTCCGTATGCATTGATGTCGCATTTTTCGAATACACTTTTGATTTCCTGCTCATTTCCAGCCTCTACCAATTGCTCAAAATCCTTCGGCAGCGTCTTTCTCTTTGCTATAGTACCATTCTCCTTTCCGAATTCAGAACTATATCAAAATAGCTTTCATCATTTTTACTTAAATATAGATTCAATTCCTTTTAAATCATCTATTTTTATAATAGGAATAACAGCTTTATCGTAATTATCAAATCCATTGAACAAACTTATTAGTTCGTAACCTATCAACCTCAATTCACGAGCAATCACATTGCTTTGTAAAATATCATAATTGATTTCTTCATGAATCTCCTTCCCATTTAAACAGTAGTTTTGTAATTCTTCCTGATACATCCGATCCAATAAAGTCAAATCTAACTGTTTCTCACATCCAATATCGGATAATATACGATTAATCCCCTTCGTAAACTGCTCCATAGACACCTCACCATCCAAATGAAACAGGAACCCCCGATCAATTAATGCATCAACCCATGCATCATAGAACTCATTAAATGCATCTTCTGTATTATTTTCCATTAATAATCGATACTCAGGCAGAACTGTGATGTCATATCTTGAATTAGTGATAATCTCATTAAAAAACTTATACAAATTTATGTCAGTTGTCTCTTCTTCATAAACAATGTCATAGCCATCATAATCACAGGCAATATCAAATAAATCTTTCTTTTTTTTCGTACCATGTAATAACTTTAAAAAGCTCATGATCCATCCTCCGCTTAAACTAATATCTCTGCCTAACTGCTTCCTCGTATCTTTCAATGGGGCCCATTTGGTTCATTCCCGTCAAGTAGCGGCTTGTGCTCTAACTCTGTAGTCATCTTATTGCCTCCAAAACCACAAAAAAGTATATCTTTTCTAAATCACATTGTAATTATATCATTCAATTTTTTCAATTCTTCTTCATAGGCACAATCTGTCCAACAGGAACTAATATTTTTTCTTTTACACATTTCTGCCTTTGCATCTCCAAATGCGCTTCTCGTTTTTTCAAGATTTTTCTCTCGTACATTCTGCCCCGCTGCGTTCCTTCTCCAACCACAAAAATATACCTTAGCTTCTTCTTCAATTTTTCTTTTTTTAGAAGCAATTTTTAATGTCTCTTTATAATCTGGGCGCATCATAAATTCTTTAGGAATTCTTTTATTTAACGCTTCAAAAAAGTCTAGCGGAACAAATTTATGCGTTGGATCATATTTTATTTCAAGATAATCTACCAATTTTTTATAATCATCAATAAAACATTTGGCCTTATACCCTTTCTCTATTTCCAATTCAAATACCACCGGATATAATCCTAAAGTTGTCAAATACAAGCGGTATGGAATTATATCCGTCAAGAAAATACAACTAAAAATTTTTCCATTAAACCCAAATGGAAATGTTGCTCTCTCTTCTCCCTTTTTCATCATGTCTTTATGCAGGGTTCTTAATCCAGTAAATTCAAACATTTTCATCCAATCACCTTCGTTCTTATACCAATATCAATTTCATTATATCACTTTGGCGAAAAGTATCCTTTCGCCAAAATGTATATCTCCTGTTCCCCCAAGCCTATCCCCTGGGGTAAACCTCCACTTATATCATCACTCTACGGAAACAGAAACGCACATCTATTTTATTCCCCAAATGGCAAAATCCTTTGATTTATTGAGCTTTTCTCGACAGAAGGCAGACTGTTTCTACATGAACAGTACCCGGAAATTGATCGACAGCGCATGCCTTAGTCACGAAATATCCGTTCTCCTGCAGAGTCACCAGATCCCTGGCAAGTGATGTAGGCTTGCAGCTTATGTACACAAGCTCCTTCACTCCATAGTTAATGATCTTTGTCAGAGCCTTTGGGTTGATTCCGTCACGTGGTGGATCAAGAACTATGAAATCCGGCTTCTCCTCTATGTCATCTATGACCTTAAGAACATCCCCCGCGATGAACTCACAGTTGTCAAGGCCGTTGAGCTCCGCATTCACACGGGCAGCCTCCACAGCTTCCTCAACGATCTCTACGCCGATGACCTTCTTTGCAACAGGCGCAAGAAGCTGGGCTATCGTTCCGGTTCCACTATAGAGGTCGAATATGACAGCATCCTTTGTATCACCCACATACGAACGAGCCTTGTCGTAGAGTCTCTCAGCGCTCTTGGTATTTGTCTGGAAGAATGAGAACGGCGATATCTTGAACTGAAGTCCAAGGACAGTCTCATATATATACTCTGTTCCGTATAGCAGATTTGTCCTGTCACTGATGACCGCATCCGCCATGGAGTTATTTTCCGTATGAAGGATTCCTGCGATCTTTCCCTCAAGCGGCAGCTCCAGCAGCCCCTTCACGTATGCATCAAGGTCGAGAGCCGCCAGATTCTGGGTGGTTGTCACCAGATTCACCAGCAGATCGCCATTTGTCGCCGAACGTCTGATAACCAGATGGCGCAGAAGCCCCTCGTGCTGCATCTTTTTGTAATATGGGAGTCCCGCCTCCTTGCAGAACTGGACACTATATTTCACTATCTTGTTCAGATCATCATTTACTATATAGCAGTCATCCATCTGTACGATGTCGTACGTGCTGTTCTTCTTGTGAAGTCCCAGTGCCAGCGGACCATCCTTATACTCATCGCCAAATGAGAACTCCATCTTGTTCCTGTATCCCTTTGTCACAGGAGATGCAAGTATCCCCTGCCACTCATAAGGGTGAACCTCGCTGTCTATCACTCCGTCAAGGAGGCCTTTGACAAGCTCCTCCTTCACCTTGAGCTGGTTCTCGTAGCTGAGCGTCTGGTAACTGCAGCCACCGCACATACCAAAATGCGAACACACTGGCGAAGCATCCTCAAGCTCAGATTTCTCAAGAACCTCAAGGAGCCTTCCGTCCGCCTTGCCCTTCTTCAGCTTGGTTATACGGCAGCTCACTTTCTGACCTTTTATCGCACCCTTAACTGTTACTTTTCTGTCATCCATATGAAAGCTGCCCTTGTTCGGGAACTCATATGTGTCTATCACACCTTCAACTATATCGTGTTTCTTCATATCATTTTACCTGTCCTTTTCTATCAGTCTCTATCGTCATCTTAATTCTGCAACCGCTCATTGTACGGAGAGAAATCTACATATAACTCCTGCACATCTGCCTCTTTTTTGTTGACCATAAGTCTCTCCAGCAGTTCGTCTGCATCCGCCTGTCCAATAACAGATCTGTACAACTGAAGCAGCTTGAGCATATTATGATACTTCTCCATCATGGATGAGTTATAAAAATACGGCACCAGCCTTTTTATTCCAGCCACCTCAAGCTTATTATCATCTTTTTTTCTGGCAACAAGCCAGTGTGGTATAATGCCACAGTTTAATTTCTGATTGCTTTCTTCGCACAACGAAGCCTTTGCCGCTTCAAATGCATTATCCAGAAGCTTTGGTATATCATCAGAGCACATCCTGGTCTCCTCTTTATTGCCATACCATTCCATAACTGCCTTTCTCACCGCAAGACAATTATACCTGTTTATTCTTCCCTCCCTCTGTTCAAAATCAGTAGGATTGGCAGGAATAGACAAATGTACCATTCGATCCGCATAATTATGGAAATCCAGTCCCTCCTGACCTATAGAGGTCGTAGCAAATACAAATGGTGCAAATGGCGAGTTAAACGCAGCCTGAAGCTTGGATATACTATTCTCTTTATCGTCGTCATTACCGCTTCCTATACATCGCGCATAGTATGTCTCTACGGGCCTTTCCGCACTTTTCTGATTATCGCCTGTCCTGGATATCTGAAGTCTGCCATCTTTTGTATGTTCATACAATGTAATATAAATTTCTGTTGCCTCATGTACATTATGTCCATCTGACAAGTATGCTGCGTTCCCTATATACTCCAGCTCTTGCAATACATACTGAAGCTTTCCTTCTTCACAGTAATCCTTTATAGACTGTCTGAGACTATCCACATCCATCTGTAAAGTGCCCCCACTGTCCCTAAGGGCAAAACCTTCTTTATTCCTTTTTATCGGCAGTCCCATCTCAGACCACACGGCAAACATACCTGACTCTGATGTCGTAAATATCTTTTCAACCGTTTTTATACCTTCATCACCACTATTACCCCGCTCCGGATTTTCTTCGAAACCAGCCACCAGGCCCAGTATTTGTTCTAATATTTGTTCTAATATTTGTTCTAGTATGTCCTTTGCACTTTCCTGAAAATCCTGAAGTTCTTTCTCCGTAATACTCTTATCCTGTTCCTGTTTCAATATCCACCAGATAAGTCTCCGTGTCACTTCTCGGCTGATAAGCCATGCCATAGCTCTCGGTACAACAACTCTGTCTGAGAACATAACGGTCTTGCCAAAGTTTTTGTGCTCTGCAAATGCACCTTTAAGCTCTTTCCAACCGACCACAGAAGGAACCCACAGAAGTCTGGCTGCTCCTGGATGATTCAGAAGTACATCCTCCCTTGTCATGCCATTATACTTACCAGATTTCAGCATAGAATCGATATCCAGAGATTCTATGTCCAGAATATACTCCAACACCTTCTCATAAACTCCATGCCATTCCCCTAGTGTTTTGGACATATCTTTAAAATCATCTTCAAGAATATAACATTTTGAATTATTTTTATATCTTATTTTTCCAGCGCCAACATCTTCATCAAAATTGCGTTTAATTTTATAGCCATCATCGCCGCCGGCCTGTTTGTTCCCTCGATTCATGAACGAGAGAACATATGGGATTCTCTCAGCATATGCTGTCGCTGTACCTGTACCTATATGATACCTGCCATTGCCTGTATCATATTCAACAAGCTCATTCGTATAATCAAGAAGGGCTTTAATCCCACCACATCCGATTTCCTGTTTATCAGTATCTTCAGCGTCTGTGCAGTCTTCTCTCAATTCACGTAGCACATTGATTCTCTCCATTCTGGTAAACACTGATCCCATCTGCCTCTCAAAGGCGTTTTTCTTTTCCAGAACATTTTCCTTGCTTTCTCTGTCCGATCGTGAATATTTTTCAAGTGCAGTCTTATAAGCCTCAAGGGAACTTGAAATTACAGACATACCATTTGTTCCCCCTCCTTTTTCAAGGAAGCGGCACACATCATATATACTTGCATTTTCCGTGCCTGCTGTATCGGTATCCGTCTCATCCTGATCTGCATTTTTACTCATATACATCCTAAATGGAGTTGCAGACAACATCAGAACATATGGATTTCTGTCTTCCCCATCAGACTCCTGTTCCAGAACCTTTCTTATGATACTTTCCTCATCATCTGAAGCCTGACCTATGATCTCCTTGAAATTTTGGAATTCATCCATAATAACCAGCCCGCAGTCCAGCCAGTCCATCGTGATCTCCGCAAAGCCTTTCCTTACGATCTGCCAGGTATTATAAAAGTTTTCTATTTCATATTCATCACCATTACGGCTATCCCTGATAATATTACATGCTTTATTAAACTCTTCATCACACTTACACTTGGTCATGTACAGACCCATCATCTTTTCAAAATCTTCATTTCCCCGACTTGCTTCTGCTGAAATAATTTCATCATCAGAAAAAGCCCGTATCAGTCTATACAGATATTCTCTCTCTTCTACCTTGCCCCGTCCCTTTATATCGATAGATGTCCTTTGTGTCATTGGCAATATTCTAAGTCTGGTCTTCAATGCATTGACTCTGCCCAAAGATTCATATGTGTGATCATTTCCATATACCTTATAATAATCTTGAAGTACCGCTTGAAATTCCACTTCATATTTAGATGAATTGAACTCTTTCCCCGAAAGACAACTGGCACGATTCGTCCACCCCTCGTCTTCATTTTTACCAAGTCCGAGTTTTTCCTCATTCTGCTTGGCGATATTCGTGTTGGAACATATATAAATAACATTAAAATAATAATAATCCGCTTCGTTTTTTATCTGTTCTCCAGACTTGCCGACAATTTCCTGCTCAAGGAGTTTACACATAAGGCACCTGATGACGCCCCTCGCAATAATAGTCTTTCCAAGGCCCACCTCATCTGCAAGAAGAAATCTTCCGCTGGTACACTCTCCCATATAACTGTCAACGATCCTTCTTATAGCACGTTTCTGATAATCTGTATATTCAATTTCTGTCTTTTCTTTGCCCATAATATCCAATTTCCCCTTTTAAGCATTCGAATTGCGCCATCATATTTTCGACCAGCTTTTTATCCATACATGCAATTTCTGCCTGTTCCTCCTGTGACATACCTTTATTTCGAAGCGCATGCACTTCGTATATGGACTTCACACGATTCTTATACCCTGTTAGAACTGAATCCAGGCTTCTCTTCTCGTTTATACATCTTTGAATCAGCTCTTCTAACGTAGGAATACAATTTCTTATATAGCACTCATACTCCTTAACGCCCAGCCGTTTCCCAGAATCATCAGAGTCATTCTCCGGCTTATCTATACTGCTGTCTTTATAATTTCTGCTGCTTAACAAACCTGCTATTTTCTCATATATCAATATTCTCTGCACATCTAACAGATTATCTGCCGCGTCTGTCTCGTCTCCATCATTATCATTGGTCTGAGCACACCAGCATATATGTATGTTTGCCCGAGCGTATTCTTTGTTCTTATATTCAAGTGTCAGGATAAACTGCTGCCCTGCTTTTCTCCTGTTAAGTCCTGACCAGGATATATCAGTCTCCAGAACATCAGAATTGGGATCTTCCGATATCTCATCAGCAAATGTGATTTTTAGCAGATTCTCACTTCTTTCCGGATAATCGACAGGACATATCTTTACGGATATATGATCGTATTCAGCACTTTCATCCCTCACGAATTTATTTTCTTCTGGGATATTTCGCTTTGCTATAGATTTTTCAAAAGTAGTCAGGCCCTCATTGATCGAAGTGATCAGCTCACCGACATTATCCTTCTCTTGCGCCGTCGCAATCCCGGTCCTGCAAACGGTCAGCGTATAATTATCACTTTGGCTGAATTTCACAGCATACATCTGGCTTATCTGTAGTGCCAATTTTCTAAACTCACTATCTATATCGAGTTCATACTCTTCAGACTCAGTGCCTTGGGGTCTTTTTCTATATGTATACAGTCTATAATCTTCTTGAAAAACTGTCTTTATATAGTCATACCGCTGTTCCGTTATATCTTGAAGCTTCACCACCAGTTCTCTGTTATTTCCAAATGCTCTGTTGGAAAAATTCAGTGATCCCACATAAACCCATTGATCTTTATCTGACAGATATGCCTTAAAATGTGAACTTGATGGTTTTCTGTTTACCTGATTCTCCTCTATCTCATACACAAAGAACTGGCGGCTGTCAGTTTTGTCATCATCCTCCACTATCTGCTTTTCAGCACAACGTTCATACCCCAGCTTTGTCAGTTCATTTTCCATAGTATATATGTTAGTTTTCTTTGGGCATTCTCTCAGAAAACTTTCTGATAAAAACGGTGAAAAAATGTGATCTGCCCCTTTTAGCATATCTTTGAATTCTGTACCTGGGAAAGCTTCCCCAAATGCTGTGATCTCCGGGAGCTCATCCTTTTTAAAGTAATATGAGTCCACAGCAAGATTCTCTATTACCTCGCCTATATTACGGTTGTCGATATATGGACTATCCGATCTGCCGTTTTCTCTTTCATATCCAAGCAATCTATCTATCGCACCTGATATATCAGCTTTTGTGCCTTTCAGTTTTACATATTTGTCCCTGTCTGTTTCAGGCACGTCCTGTTCTCTGTACGCTTCAAGCTCCATACATGCAGCAAATTCCTTGTTGTGTGAATTCACCAGATTCATACTGCCTATAATCAATCGGAACAATGTATCTGCCCCCTCGGCCGTCTTATCTTTTTTCTCAAACTTCACCAGATACATTTTGGGATGGAAACTGTGATCGCGCTCTCCAAGCGAAATCGTGTAATACGCCGTAAATCGTCTTGTATACTGATACATCGTGGAGGCCGAGCTTTTGTCATAGCCATTATTACATACAAATCCTATGTGTTTCTCCATCCATTTCATGTCCTCGATACCTTTATCGAACAGCATCTTCAACCGCTCTGTGATCGACAGACTTGTACCACTGTCCATACCCTTTGCCGGTATATCCCTCATATATAACAGTGCCGACAACAATGCTTTTGCATCAATACTATATGTGCACAGCAATGCGCCCGTGGTTTCATATCCCTTTGGTGGACGAAGCTTGTCCAATAAGTATATATCCTCTATATTTTCCATATTTACTCCCATTTTATATAATTATAAAACAATTCTGATATATAATAGCTTACACACATGGTTATGGTTCCCGGATATCTGTTTTGACTTTCTGTAGGACGATACTCCCACCTGAATGTGTCTATATAATCCTCTGTGTCTTCTATATTTCTTAGATTAGTGCCTAATTTTGACGCAGCCCCCTGCACGTGTTTCTCTCTTTCCTCCACGATACTGGCAATTTTCTCTATATCACTTGTATTTATGTCTTTCTCCAATTCTATGGTTAATTTATTAATAAAATCCCAGCATTCACCTAAATCCCCGTCTTCCCCCTGACTGATAAAACTTTTACAATCTTCATATTTCTTTTTCCAGTAATTTTCTATTTTTTCTTCTTTTATTTCAGTGCTAATCTCGAAATATACTGCAATCTCAGATCTGATTTTTTCTTCATATGATTTACGTTTATCGTCATCTCTGCTGAACAGCAGCCATTTATAACTGAGCTTGGCAATATACTGGATAATAGAATATATCTGGGACTGGCGAAGATATTCATACATATAAAATCCATTATCTTTCCCTACTATACTCTCGCCATACTTGTCATACTTGTCAATTTTTTCAAATTCATAAAGATACTTACTCTTTGGTTTTATTTTTAACTCTTCAAGTAAATCTTCAAGTTTTTCATCTTTGAATTTACCCTCTTTACCTTCTTTATATAATTTTGATACAGAATCTTCCCTTAGTACATCTTTTTTATTTGATACAGGTGCTAGGAAACTGGCGATAATATTTGATGTATATGAATATCTGCATATTCTATCATCATCCGGCATCAACACCCGCCTTATATAATCCAGTTTCTCTATTTCATCCAGTTTCCCCGGGCTATAGATATAGTCCTTTTCATAATCTGTAAGATCCTCTACATCTGAGCCAACTTCAACATTATCTATCACATTTTTCACAAATTTATATCGGTCTGTTTCTTTCAGTATGTCCAATAAGCATACACCATTTATCGAATACTTTTCGTCCAGATAATGCAGCATCTTCATCTTATTCTTATATTTCTTGTAAGCGCGATCCTTTGCATCATCAAAGAATCCCTTTCCTTTGCACTCCTCACGATGTTTTTCAACTATATGATGACTGATCATTCTTTCATAATAATCAACATCATCCTCTGATCCTTTTTCTTTAAGTACATGATATATGGCATTGAGATAATATATATATACAAGGTTAGGCATAAGTGTCGTACACTCTGGAAACAGTATCTCCGAGATCCTGTTATTCATCGGTCTGAGCCCCAGAACATCCTTGTTATTTGCCTCCTTAAAAAAATTGCTTATTCCCCTATCACCTTTCCCATACAAACTGCAAAAGCCAAACTCCACAAGTATCCCCCTTCCCATACTCAAAAATGCCGGACACCTACATCACAATGAAGTGCCCGGCACCAATTATACTACCTTTATATCTGCCCTATCCCCACAGATCCTCAAAAAACTTCTTCCTCTTCTTCTCCTCCGGTATGGAACATCAGCCATTTAAAGCTACCTTCGGCAGGGCTGATGCTACATGTCAAATTTTCTTCGAAAACTTGACACATTCGACTCTACCCTCGGCAGCTCATTCTGCGCAAAAAACGGCGTTCCGTGCTGGTCAAAATCAAGCAGCATATACGTTCCAATCCGGTTGTCCCTCGGCAGAGCCAGACTTCCCGGATTCACTATATATGAACCCTTGTAACTCGTAAGGTCACGACGGTGGGTATGTCCATACATCACAAAATCATACCCCTCCGTATCTATGAGCTCCTCCAGGTATGCTGTTCCGCTGTTCACTCCATACCTGTGTCCATGCGTTATAAATGCCCTCTTATCTCCGATGTTGAATTCGTCATATATCGGGAGCTCCGGGTTGTAATCGCAGTTTCCCCTCACCATGTGGATCTCACAATTAAACAGGTCATATATGAGTTCTTCATCACCTTCAACGTCTCCGAGATGTATCAGCATATCCACATCTCCAACTATATCGTATATCTGCTCTATGCAGCTGCTTTTGCCATGGGTATCACTAATTATCAGGACTTTCATCTCTGCCCCCCTGTTTAAATTCTAACAATCATCTGCCATCAATTATTCTCTCTGTGCTTTCTGATGACGTTCTTCATCAGTCTCAGTGCATTTCCCCTGTGACTGATCTTGTTCTTCTCCTCAGGATCAAGCTCCGCAGTGGTCTTGCCCAGCTCTGGAAGGTAAAATATAGGGTCATACCCGAAACCGTTCTCGCCGCGCTCCTCGTAGCCTATGATTCCCTCTATGGTTCCCCGCTCTGTGTACTCGCTTCCATCCGGGAACACTGCTGCTATAGCGCACACGAATCTTGCTGTCCTCTCAGGATCTGGAACCCCGGCCAACTTGTCTATTATGTACTGGTTCTTTATCCTGTACGATGTGTCCTCACCAAGGAATCTCGCGCTGTATATTCCAGGCGCCTTGTCCATGTAATCGACCTCAAGTCCTGAGTCATCCGCAAGCACCAGACATCCGCTCTCCTTGCTGATGGCTCTCGCCTTGATCAGAGCATTCTCCTCAAATGTCTGTCCGTCCTCCACTATGTCTATATCGATCCCAGCCTCTTTCATGGACTGTATCTCAAATCCGAGGTCAGCAAGTATCATTCGGACCTCCTTCATCTTTCCTTCATTTCCCGTTGCAAATATCAGCTTATCCATAATAGTTCTCCTTTCCCACAGCTTACATACACTTCCTGTTTATTCTGTCTTATCCGTAAATGCCTTGAGGCAGACGTTACATTTTCTCTCTTTTTCCGCACTGTACCACTGATTTCCATACAGACTTATATAGCCTTCTCCATCGGAGATGTCAAAGCTGTCGGTCATGGAATCCGCATCATACTCTATGGCTATCGGGTATTTGCTGCCCGGCGTGGTTATATGTACTATGACCGCAAATTTCTTTTCATCCGGGAGCTTGACCACATCATCCAGGTTGACCGTGTAGTATCCTGCGTACTCCATCTCGCCTGACGCGACAAGCTTCTTATTTGCCAGATCGTCAGTGTCCTCAAAATTTGTAGCCACATATACTTCATATGTCGTCTTTGCATCAGTAGCATAGAATGACACAGCCTTGAGCTCCTCGCTCTTGCCTGCCGTGTAAACATTTGCAAAGTAGGCATCCTCCTGGTCAAATCCAAGGACTCCGACCCAGCCCAGCTTATCCGACTGGTATATCTTATCGTAGTTGTCTGCACCCTCAAGTCTGGTGTACACAACACTGGTCTCGCAAATATGCGCATCATAGTATGATATATAGAAATATCCATCCTCGCCAAATTCGGTTCCCCAACTGTTCTTACAGATAAAAGCACCATCTTTCTTCGGCGCCTTGTTAAAGTTGTTCTTGCTGTAATTGTCATCCCATCCTACTATTACCACATCGTGGTTGATTCCCTCTGAACCATCATAATAGTACGCATGAGTCTCCTCGTTGTAATACTCCGAGCTACTGTCGGCATCTATCATATCGCTGTATATCGCAGTCTCCACACCGCCCTTGGTGTACACTGCCTCTTTCACAGCCTTCAGATTCTTGTCGTCAATTATCTCCGCCTCCTGCAAATGCTTCACGGCCTTAAGCTTGGAGTTCGTCTTGTCATCCCCGTACGGATCATCCTTCTCGAGAACCGGTCCCTTCCAGGATGCAAGATATGCAATACTCATCCTGTACTGGCCACCCTCAAACTGTTCAACGCCAAATCCGTTGTTCATGGTCATGTTATCCACAGAGAACTGCAGCTTTTCATCCGGCATAAGAGTTGTCTCAAGCGCAGCCAGCGACGCAAATGCCCAGCATGTTCCCGAGTCTCCCTGGTCTCTGACCTCTGTGACCCTGCCCTCTTTTCTCATGTCGTAGGCGGCCGGCAGCTTACTGTCCTCACCGACCTTCTGCAGGGATACACGGCCTGTGTCATAATTGTACTCACATGTATAGTCGAGCGTGTCCGCTATATACTCTATAGGGACAAATGTCTCGTCATCCTTCTTTATCGGCGCATCCGCGATCTTCACGTCCTTGCCGTCCAGCTCTGCATCCTGGGAATCAAGCACCAGTCTGGCGACTCCTTCATTCCTCTTGATCACGATACTGCCATTCACATACTCTATGTATGTGCACTTCATCTTATCCTTGAGCATCTTCAGCGGCATCATAAGGTGAAGATTATTGCTTACATACGGCTTGTACTCGTCCTCTTCCACCTCACTGCCATTTACATACAGTGTGAGTCCCGCTTCATTGTAATCGCCCGCAAGCTTCTCAGACATGCCGGAAACTGCGTGCTGATCCTCCTCGTTCTTCTCCAGACGTCCCGACGGCTCCTTTGTTCCGTAATACGCCAGAGCACCTATGGCAAGGATCAGAATTATATATACAAATTTCTTCAAGCTTCTTCTCTCCTTCGTTTAGGCGGCTTCGGTCCCATAAACTGATAGAAATATGATTTTATCATTCCGTTGTATATCTTGCGGTTTCTGTCGGCCTTTCTGCCGATATACTTCTCCGCATCCGTATACGATGTGATCAGGAACATTGACCAGTCATCAAGACTCCTATAGCTCTCGCCGATGGTCCTGTACAGCTCAGGCAGAGCCTCCTTCTCCTCAAGTCTCTCTCCGTAAGGTGGATTTGTGATTATAAATCCATACTTCTTCGGATTTCTCAGATCCTTCACATCCCTCTGCTGAAAATGGATGTGCTGCTCCACTCCTGCTGCCCTGGCATTCTCCATGGCACACTTCACCATATCGCCATCCAGATCATATCCCTGTATGTTCATCTTCACATCGCGGTCTATGAGATCATGAGCCTCATCCACCGCATTGTACCATATCTTCTTGTCACAGATCTTGGACCACTCCTGGGCCGTGAACTCCCTGTCCATTCCCGGTGCGATGTGTGCGCCTATCATGGCCGCCTCTATCGGAAATGTTCCACTTCCGCAGAACGGATCTACAAGGACTCTGTCGCTGTGCCACGGCGTGAGCATGATCAGCGCGGACGCCAGCGTCTCCGATATAGGAGCCTTTCCAACCAGCTTTCTGTATCCCCTCTTGTGAAGTGACACACCTGACGTGTCAAGTGCTATGGTCACTATATCCTTGAATATAAATACTCTCACCGGATAGCTTGCGCCATCCTCCGTGAACCATGACACTCTGTATGTCTGCTTCAATCTCTCAACCATAGCCTTCTTGACTATGGACTGTATATCCGATGGACTGAAGAGTGCACTCTTGTTTGATGTCGCCTTGGACACCCAGAATTTTGCATCCCTTGTCAGATACTTCTCCCAGGCGATGGCCTTTGTTCCCTCGAACAGCTCGTCAAATGTGGCGGCCTTGAAGCTGCCACATTTAAGCATGATACGCTCGGCTGTCCTTATAAAAATATTTGCCCTTGCAATCGCACTCTCGTCTCCGGCAAATGTGATCCTTCCGTCCTCCACCTGGACTATCTCGTATCCAAGATCAAGTATTTCTTTTTTCAGTACCGACTCCAGTCCAAAATGACATGGAGCTATAAGTTCTACTCTACTCATTTCCTGCCCTTTCTGTGGGTTGTATATTTGTTCTATCTCTGTCTTGTGAGCGGGCCTCTGTACTGCGCCAGGCCTCCCACCGTGTTGATAACTCTGTATCCATCCTCGCTCATGATGAGCGCAGCCTTCATGCTGCTCACCCCATGAGCACAGTATACCAGCAGATATTTGCTTTTGGGAAGAGTATACTCCCTCGCTTCTATCAACTCAAATGGAATATTTACCGCCATGGGGATGTGTCCCTCCAGAAATTCATCGCGGTCCCTGACATCCACTATTATGCCGCCCCTTGCAACAGCTTCACGTATGATGTTGCGTATGGGAATACTTGTGAATCCCATTTCTCCACCTCCTTCATACCGACAGAAAAACCTCTTCTGTTATATGATATGAAGGAAATGTCTCATCGACACAATAAAAACGAAGATCCCGGCAGGCGAAAAGCCAATTCCGTCTGTCGGGACCTTATAATTACTTCTTAAGCTGTGCAAGACGCTCGGCAACCTGCTCAGACATCTCAGTGTACTTGGCAAGCTTTGCCTTCTCCTCCTCAACCTTTGCGGCTGGGGCCTTGTCAACGAACTTTGGATTTGCAAGCATTCCTGATGCACGCTTGATCTCTCCGGCAAGCTTAGCAGCCTCCTTCTCAAGTCGCTCGATCTCCTTGTCGATATCCACAAGCTCCTCAAGAGGAAT
>OKRU01000619.1_pt1 | contig 35663 bp, 35 predicted proteins | sample 1601131 | NCBI WGS metagenome assembly OKRU01 (sample SAMEA3541558, study PRJEB24748) | human gut metagenome | biome: human gut; feature: human-associated habitat; material: faeces | place: China | collected 2012
TATATACAGGTGTGGAACAAGTATGACACACTTGTTCCACACCCCGCGTATATACATTTTATAAAAATGCCTGCCAACCCCGACAACCCGTCATGTTTCCCTTTCCGGAACTCCCCGAAAACGCCCTTGCGTTTCGAATCAAACGCCCTTGCGTTTGAAGTAAAACGTACTTGCGTTTTATCACAAACGCACTTGCGTTTCAGGTAAAACGCCCTTGCGTTTTTCTCACACTCCGCCCTGTACCCCATACATTGTTCCAGAATTGTTACAAAATCCGCCGATATGCCCACTTTTTCATTGATTTCCACCCTTTTCACCGATAAAAACCTCTCCATAAGTTGAATAAACCAAAAATAAGGCTTAATTTTGCGGCTGATTATTGGCCGCTGTGTTTACCGCCCCCAATCTATAGCTGGGAGTGGTAACGGCGAAGCACACCCTATGCGCAGGGAAATTCCTTTAGAAAAATCATAACAAAACCATAAGAAAAGATGAAGATACGCAAAGTAGTCTGTATGCTGACGTTGTCCACCCTGCTGGTGAGCGGGTGTACGTCTTACCAGAAATCGCTCTACCTTCAGAACGAACAAGTGCTCAATGAATCCCTTGAAGGACAGCTCTATGACTTCCGCATCATGCCCAAAGACGAGCTTACTATTTTGGTAAGCACCACCGACCCTGAAGCTTCGGCTCCTTTTTATCGTAAGATTGGACAAAGTAAGGAAGGGGGAAGCAGCAGTACCATGAGTTCAAGCAAAGCAGATTTGCTTTCTTACTTGGTAGATAACCAGGGCAATATCGACTTCCCCGTACTGGGCATGGTCAAGGTAATGGGTCTCACCAACCGCGAGTGTGAAGCCCTCATTCGCGAAAAGCTCCAGCCCTACCTGAAGGAAGTGCCCAACGTGACCGTGCGTACCTCCAACTACAAGTTCAGCGTATTGGGCGAAGTCAATGCACCGGGCACCTACACTACCGATGCCGAAAAAGTCACTATTTTCGAAGCCTTGGCACAGGCAGGCGATATGACCCTCTTTTCGGTACGCGATGACGTGCAGCTGCTCCGTGAAGACTCCACAGGCATCCGCCGCATTTACCACCTCGACCTTACCCAGGCAGACGTAGCCCTATCGCCCTACTTCTACCTGCAGCAGAACGACGTACTGTACGTAAAGCCCACCAAAGCCAAGGTGAACTCCAACACCTTCAGCGGCAACGCTTCCATGTGGCTTACCCTGCTGAGTGTAGTCACCTCCATCACTACTTTTGTATTGGCATTAACCAAATAAAAACCACACAAACCTATGGCAGAAGAAACCAAGAACTACCTGCTGGAAGAAGACAACGAGACTTCCGGCTTCGACTATAAAGCCTTTTTAGTTAAACTCCTGATGTACTGGCCCTGGATTGTGGGCTGCGTGGCTGTGGCCTTGATTGGAGCTTTTTTCTACCTCAAAACCCTGACTCCTCTCTACACCGTCAGCTCTTCCGTCCTGATTAAGAACGAGAGTAAAGGTGGTGGCACTGACTTAGCTGATTTGGGGTTTGTATCCACTTCCACACAGAGCTTTGACAACGAGCTGGAAATTCTGCGTTCACGCACCCTGATTAAGAAAGTAGTGACTGCTCTCAACCTCTATGTCAGCTACTCCGTGCCCAGCCAGTTCCGCGACGCCGAGCTTTACAAGCAGTCGCCCGTCAAAGTATGGATCACTCCCGAAGAAGCCGAACGTATGGGCTATGCGCAGGTTAGGATGTCTTTCCGCAACCAGCAGCTTCATGAAGTGCTGGTAGAACACGAAGGACAGGAATGGAAAAAGACCGTGGAAAACCTGCCCGCCGTATTTTCTACTCCTGCCGGTGTATTCACATTCTCGGCAGCCGATTCCACCCAGCAAACCCTCCAGCCTATGCCCGAAATGATTCAGGCTACCATCATATCGCCGACAAGTGCCGCCGCATCCTTCCGCAGTCGGCTCACCGTAGCGCCAAACGGCAGAGGTACGACGATGGCGTACCTTACCATCACCGGCAGCCAGGTACCCCGTGGCGTAGATTTCCTGAACAAACTGGTAGAAGTCTACAATGAAGAAGGCAATAACGACAAAAATGAGGTAGCTGCCAAAACCGCCGAGTTTATCGACGAACGTATCCGCATCATCAACAAGGAATTAGGTACTACTGAAAGCCAGTTGGCCAGTTTCAAGCAGCGGGCAGGCGTGGTAAACATCACGGCCGATGCCAGCCAGGCAGCCACAGAACAAGCAGGATACGAACGTGCCTACGCCGAAAACGAAGTGCAGCTCCGCCTGATAGCCCACCTGAAGAGTCACATCCTGAATGAAGCTAACCAGTATGAAGTGATACCCGCCAACATCGGCCTGCAGAACGCCGACCTGAACACTGTGGTACAGAACTACAACCAGATGCTGATTGAGCGCAAGCGCCTGCTGCGCACATCACACGAAGACAACCCTGCCGTACAGAGCCTGAACGCCAGCATCGACGTAATGCGCAACAGCGTAATGGCCGCCATTCAGACGGCCGAAAAAGGCCTGCTTATCAACCGCCAGGCCCTGCAGGCACAGACCCGTAAGTATGCCGGCAAGGTAAGCGATGCCCCCGTGCAGGAAAAAGAATACCTCAGTATCTCGCGCCAGCAGGAAATCCAGGCCAACCTCTACCTGATGCTGCTACAGAAACGTGAGGAAAACAACATCACCTTGGCTTCCACTGCCAACAACGCCCGCGTGATTGACGAGCCTTTGGCAGGCGGCCAGTTCTTCCCCACCCCTTCGCAGACCTACACCATGGCATTGGGAGTAGGCTTAATGCTCCCTGTCGGAGTGATATTGCTTTTCAGCCTGTTGCAATTCAAGATACAGACCCGTGGCGACGTGGAACGCCTTACCAACCTTCCCATTGTAGGCGACATCCCGCTTACTCCGGAAAGCGCTGAAGGCGCCATCGTAGTACGCGAGAACCGCAACGAGCTGATGGAAGAAGTATTCCGCTCCGTGCGTACTAACATCCAATACATGCTGCAGGAAGGACAGAAAGTTATTCTTTTCACCTCCACCACCTCCGGTGAAGGAAAGAGCTTTACCGCCGGCAACCTGGCCTGCAGTTTGGCCTTTATGGGCAAGAAAGTCATTATCGTGGGGTTGGACATCCGTAAGCCCGGACTGAACAAGGTGTTCCATATTTCCCGCCATGGAGACGGCATCTCACAGTTCCTGGCAGACCCTGAACATACCGATTTACGCGGCCTTTGCCAGGTATCAGAAATATCGCCTAACCTCTATATTCTGCCGGGCGGCCACATTCCCCCCAATCCAACCGAGTTAGTGGCCCGTCAGGCTTTGGAAGAAGCCATTGAGCGAATGAAGCAACACTTTGACTACATCATTTTGGATACTGCCCCTATCGGTATGGTGACCGACACCCTACTTATTGCTCGCGTGGCAGACTTAAGCGTGTATGTATGCCGATCCGGCTACACCTCAAAGAGCGAGTTCAAACTTATCAACGAGCTGAAGCAAAACGGCAAGCTGCCCCACCCCTGCGTGTTGCTTAACGGCATCGACATGAACAAGCGCGAAACCGGTTCTTACTACGGCTACGGCAAGTATGGCAAGTACGGGCATTACGGTTACGGAAAGAAATACGGTTATGGCTACGGATATGGTTATGGCCAGAAGAAATAGTTAAAAGTAAAGTCTTTCCCACGGGTTGGGAAAGATAATGTTCCATTTTTCAAGAATTAAGGAAATCTAAACTCAAATGAAAATATACGATTTTCTAATAGTAGGTTCAGGATTATTTGGAGCTACATTTGCATACAGAGCCAGACAAGCTGGCAAAAAGTGTATTGTAATTGACAAGCGTCCACACTTAGGAGGCAATGTCTACTGCGAAAAAATAGAAGGAATCAATGTCCACAAATATGGAGCACATATCTTCCACACCTCCAACAAAAAAGTCTGGAATTTTGTAAACTCCATTGTAGAGTTCAACAGATATACCAACTCCCCCGTGGCCAATTATCAAGATAGGCTTTATAACCTTCCGTTCAATATGAACACTTTCTACCAAATGTGGGGCGTGGTTACACCACAACAAGCTAAGGAAAAGATAGAAGAACAAAGGACTAATGCCATGGAGATAATGAAAAAAGCAGGCATTAAAGAGCCGCGCAATTTGGAAGAGCAAGCTATATATTTAATTGGCACGGATATCTATGAGGCCTTGATAAAAGGATATACCGAAAAGCAATGGGGCAGAAAATGTACCGACCTTCCTGCTTTCATTATTAAACGACTCCCAGTACGATTCGTCTATGACAACAATTACTTTAATGACAAATACCAAGGTATTCCCATAGGAGGTTATAACAAGCTGATTGAAGGCCTTCTGGAAGGAGTTGAAGTAAAAACAAATACAGATTTTTTTGAGAATCGTTCTTACTGGGAATCCATAGCTGAGAAAATTGTATTTACCGGTAAAATTGATGAATTCTATGACTATCAATTCGGAAAATTAGAATATAGAACGGTAAGATTTGAAGAAGAAATACACGACTGCGCTAACTATCAAGGAAATGCTGTAGTGAATTATACAGAAAAGGAAATCCCTTATACCAGAATCATCGAGCATAAACACTTTGAAATGTTTGGGACAGAAGTAGAGGAATGCCCTAAAACTGTAATATCAAAGGAATATTCCACAGAATGGAAGGACGGCATGGAGCCTTATTACCCTGTAAACGATGAAAAGAACAATACGCTATATAACCAATATAAGGAATTAGCAAATAAAGAACAAAATGTAATATTTGGGGGCAGATTAGCAGAATACAAATATTATGACATGGCACCTATCATCGAAAAAGTTTTAAAGCTTACATTTTAATCTTTTTACTTCCTAGTTTTCATGGTAGAAACACTCAAACAACAAACTAAAAAAGGACTATATTGGAGTTTTTTCAATCAGTTTTCCAACTACGGAATGCAGTTCTGTATCGGAATAGTCATGGCCCGCCTACTTTCTCCTTCCGATTACGGAATTACCGCATTACCCGGCGTATTTATGGCTATTGCCGGCATATTCCAAGACAGCGGAATGACGGGGGCATTAGTAAGAAAAGAGAAAATTGAAGAAAAAGACTACTCCACTCTATTCATCTATAGCATTGCGATGGGAATATTCATGTATGCAGTGCTCTTTATTGCGTCACCGTGGATCGCCATTTTTTTTCATACCCCCGTACTTATCCCCTTAATCAGGGTAACCGCGCTTACTTTCCTTTGGGGTCCAGTCAGCACTGTACAATATGTGATATTGAAAAGGAAACTCGATTTCAAAACCCCCACCAAGATTTCCATTGCTACCAAACTATTTTCCGGCGTAGTGGGTATAACTCTGGCTTATATGGGATACGGCTTATGGGCACTTGTAATCTCAGGCGTACTTTCTAGTTTTTTGGGACTTGTCATTGTAGCCTACGTAGTTAAATGGTATCCTAAGACAGGATGGTCTAAAGACTCATTCAGGTATCTGTGGAATTACGGCAATAAGATGTTGGCATCTGCTCTACTTGATACAGCGTATGGTAATATCACACCCGTTTTTGTTGGGAAATATTATTCGCCTGCTGATTTGGGAATCTATAACCGTGCTCTGAATTATGCCCAAATGCCATCACAAAATATTACAGGAGTCATCCAAAATGTCACCTTTCCTGTGCTTAGTAAAATGTTAAACGACAATGAAGGCTTGGCACGAAATTATCGGCGCATGATACGCACTACCGCATTTATCGTATTTCCCATGATGTGTATGCTGTCCGCATTGGCACGTCCGCTTATTCTTACGATGATTACCGCTAAATGGGAATCTTGTATCATTCTTCTTCAGTTGATGTGTTTCTCCTTGATGTGGTATCCCATACATGCCATGAACCTAAATTTATTACAGGTAAAAGGAAGAACAGATCTTTTCCTTCGTCTGGAAGTCATTAAAAAAATTCTATGCCTTTCCATACTTGTCATCACTTTGCCACAAGGATTGATTATTTTTTGTATTGGTAACATTGCAACTACAATATTATGTCTTTTTATTAACACCTACTATACTGGAAAACTAATAAATGTAGGTTTTTTCAAACAAATGAAAGACCTAACTCCTATTCTTTTACTATCAGCCATCATGTATCTGGTGACATATTGTGCCAACTCATTCATTGATAAGATGATACTTCAAATCATCGTTGGTGGAATACTAGGAGCAACCGTTTATTTAGGAAGTGCGATTCTTTTCAAATTTGAAGAATTGAACGACGTAAAATACATGTTAAAACGAAAAGCATAAAAATTCAAGATATGGATAACAAACTTATCACGGTCACTTCCCCTTTGCTGCCGGATTTGACTGAATTCAACGAAATTCTAAAAGACATCTGGAACCGCAAATGGATAACCAACAATGGTCATTTTCACCAAGAGTTGGAAAAAGCCTTGTGCGAATACTTGAAGGTACCCTATATCAGCTTGTTTACCAACGGGACATTACCGTTGATTACTGCCCTTCAAGCACTCCGTATTACCGGAGAAGTTATTACTACTCCTTATAGTTTTGTAGCCACTACCCATGCATTGTGGTGGAACGGCATCAAACCCGTATTCGTAGACATTGACCCTAAAACCGGAAATTTGGACCCGGATAAGATAGAAGCAGCCATTACACCTAAAACCACTGCCATCATGCCGGTACATGTGTACGGTAAACCTTGTGATACACAACGTATCAAAGAAATAGCCGATAAGTACGGCCTGAAAGTAATCTATGATGCCGCCCATGCTTTTGGCGTAGAAGTAAACGGTGAAAGCATCTTGAATGCTGGTGATATGTCTACCCTTAGTTTCCATGCCACTAAAGTGTACAATACCATTGAAGGCGGTGCATTGGTAATGCACGATGCGGAAACCAAGAAGCGCATCGACTACCTGAAGAATTTCGGATTTGCCGGAGAAACCACCGTTGTAGCCCCCGGAATAAACAGCAAGATGGACGAAGTACGTTCCGCTTATGGACTTCTGAATCTTAAACAAGTTGATGCAGCCATAGAAGCACGTCATCAAGTAGCCATCCAATACCGCGAAGCATTAAAAAATGTAGAAGGAATAACATTCTTCAATGATATGCCGGGAGTAAAACACAATTATTCCTACTTCCCTATCTTCGTAGATGCAAAGAAATACGGAATGACTCGCGATGAACTGTATTTCAAGATGAAAGAACAGGATGTACTGGGACGCCGCTATTTTTATCCACTTATCAGCACATTCTCCACATATAGAGGACTGGAAAGTGCTCATCCAGAAAAACTTCCTATGGCACACAAAATGGCGGATACGGTGATCTGTTTGCCGATGCATCATACTTTAAGTAATGAAGATATCGAACGTATTCTTTCACTCATAATCAAATAGTATGAAGCAAAAAAAATTAATGCTATTAGGTGGTATTCGTTATCTTCTTCCTGTAATAAAAGCAGCTCATGAACAAGGATACTTTGTTATAACAGCTGACTATCTGCCTGACAATATTGCGCACAAGTACTCTGATGAATATATTAATGTAAACATAATAGATAAAGAGGCTGTTTTAAAGATTGCACGAGAGAAGAATATTGACGGAATTATGTCCTTTGGTGTAGATCCAGGTGTTATTACTGCATCGTATGTTCAAAATCAGCTGGGATTACCATCATTCGGTCCCTATGAATCAGTTGATATTCTTCAACACAAAGATAAATTTCGTGTTTTCTTAAAAGAAAATGGTTTCAATGTTCCTTGGGCTTTTTCTTTTTCTTCAGAGACAGAAGCATGGGAAGCCCGGAATAATTTTTCTTATCCTTTAATAGTAAAACCGACAGATTCCGCAGGCAGTAAAGGTTGTACTCGCGTAGATAACGAAGCTCAATTAACAGAAGCCATACAGTACGCATTTAAATTTTCCATCAGTGGAAATATCATTATAGAAGAATTCCTTGAGAAAAAAGGTTGTTCGTCAGATACTGATAGTTATGCATACGAAGGCAGATTAAAATTTGTAAGTTTCTCTGCCCAAAGATTTGACACTGATGCTGTTAATCCATATACACCATCTGCTTATAGTTGGCCATCAACTTTTACAAAAAAAGAGGAAAAGTATTTGACCGATGAAATTCAACGACTCATTACATTATTAGGAATGAGAACCTCTGTTTTTAATATTGAAGTTCGCGTAGCAACAAACAATAAACCTTATATTATGGAACTAACTCCAAGAGGTGGTGGAAACCGTTTGTGCGAAATGCTACGATATGCCACAGGAGTAGATTTGATAACCGCAATTACACGCGCCGTTGTTGGTGATGAACCAGAAAATATTGAACAAAAACCATATAATGGTCATTGGGCTGAAATCATATTACATGCTGAAAAAGATGGACAATTTATCGATTTACAGATAGATTCCTCTCTTCCTGCAGAAGTTATTGAGAAAGATTTATGGGTAAGGCCAGGTGACTTCGTACATGGTTTTGAAGCTGCCAATGACGCCATTGGCACATTAGTTCTTCGATTTGAAAATGAGATAGATTTAGAGAATGTTATAACCAATCAAAAAAGATGGCTGAAAGTAGTAACAAAGTAAAGGCTATCGGGGGCTATTTTGAATTAGAGTTAAGAAGTGAAGAACATTATCACAAAAATGCTTTAAGACTCAATACAGACAGAAATGCATTCGAATATATTTTAAAAGCTCGTAATTATAAGAAAGTTTATATTCCCTATTATACTTGCGAAGTTATGTTACAACCTCTATTAAAACTAGATATTAATTATGAATTCTATCACATAAATAAAGAATTAGAACCCGTCAATCTACCTATATTAAAAACTAATGAAGCTTTTTTATACACAAATTATTTCGGCATAAAACAAAATTGTGTTATAAGATTAGCCCAATATTATGGCACCCAATTGATTGTGGACAATGCCCAAGCATTTTTTGATTTTCCTGTTGCTAATATTGATACGTTCTACTCTACTCGTAAATTTTTTGGTGTCCCTGATGGTGCATACTTGTATACAACTTGTAAATTAGATTTAAATTTAGAACAAGATAAATCTTATATGAGAATGCAACATCTACTAAAAAGAATTGATGAAGGCGCAGAATCTGCTTATGATTTATTTAGACAGAATGATAGTGCTTTAGACAACCAACCTATAAAGTTAATGTCTAAATTGACAGAAAGATTACTTGCAAATATTGATTATCAACACTCAAAAGAAATAAGAATTAAAAACTATAATACAATACACAATATCTTATCCCCAAGAAATAAGTTGAATCTAAGCTTAAAAGAAGAAGAAGTACCTATGATATACCCCTTCTATAACAATGATTCATCATTAAGAAAAAAATTGATAGACAACAAGATTTTTGTAGCCAAATACTGGCCCAATGTTCTTCAATGGTGCCCAAAAGACTCTTTAGAATATGATTTAGCTGAGAACATAATACCTGTTCCTATTGATCAAAGATATAACGAAGATGATATGCAAATTATTCTAAAAAACATAGATTTATGAAAGATCTAATTATTGTATGCGCAGGTGGTTTTGGAAAAGAAGCCTTATCAATCGCAGAAAGGATGAACGAAAAAAATCCACAATGGAATATTCTAGGTTTCATCGATGATACAAAAGAAATTGGAGAAGAAATCTTTAGAGGATATAAAGTATTAGGAAATATAAAAGATTGGCAACCAAAGCCTAATGAATATTTTGCAATAGGAATGGCCAAACCACAAGCTAAAGAAAAACTATATAATATAATACATAGTAAGGGAGGTAAATTTGCTACATTAATACATCCATCTTTAAATATTCCTAGGGAAACAGTTATAGGAGAAGGATGCATTATAAGTTTAGGTTGGATAGGTATTAATGTTACATTAGGAAAATGTGTACATATAGCAGGATCAATGATAGGAGAAGCTGTCATTGATGATTTCTCTACCACCACAGGATTCACTAATATTGCAGGGGCAACTATTGGAAAACGTGTTTTTGTAGGAAGTCATGCTGTTGTACTTAATGGGAAAAAAGTTGGTGATGATGCAACAATCGGTGCAGGAAGTATAGTTTTTAATAATGTAAAAACTAATACTACAGTAATAGGTAATCCAGCAAAAAAAATAGATTTTTAACATATTTACTCAATTTATAAAAACATAACATTATGAACATTAAAGATTTTGTAGAAAAATTTGCAGAACAATTTGAAGAAACAGATGTTAACGTATTTACTCCTGAAACAAAATTTCATGAGTTAGAAGAATGGTCATCTTTGACTGCTCTGTCAATCATTGCAATGGTCGATGAAGAATACGACATTACCCTAAAAGGAGATGATGTAAGAAATGCTATTACTATTGAGGATTTATTTGAAGTTGTAAAAAACAAATAAATATGGCATTTCTAGAAACAAAAAATGTAAGGATTGCCGGCTTTTCAGCCGGCGTTCCTAAAAACATTGAACAAACAAGATCCAGGAATCCCAAATATTCCGATGAAGAGTTTATTAAAGCTGTAGGCGTAAAAGAAAAACGTATTGATGACAAATTTACGACATCTGATTTATGTTACTATGCAGCAGAGCAACTTATAAAGGATTTAGGTTGGAATAAAGAAGAAATAGGTGCCATTATATTTGTTTCTCAATTTAGAGATTACATATTGCCGGCTACAGCCCCTATTCTTCAAGACCGATTAGGGCTATCTAAAGAATGTTATGCCTCTGACATTGCCTTAGGATGTTCAGGATGGGTATATGGCTTGAGTTCACTAGCAACTTTAATGGTTAATGGAGATATAAAAAAAGGACTTCTTTTAGTGGGAGATGCAAGACGAGTACAAGACTCTTCTTTCAATGACCCTTTATTTGGATATGCAGGATGTGTAACAGCCCTAGAATTTAAAGAAGGAGATGAAGGGATTAAGTTTCATTTTGGTTCTGATGGAAGTGGTTACGATGCAATTATAATACCCGATGGGGGTGCAAGAAATCAGTTTACTTCATCATCATTAAAAATATATGAAGATGAAGATGGAATTAAAAGAAACCGATTAAATTCTGTAATGAAGGGTATGGATGTATTTTCATTCGCAATATCAACTGCCCCTAAGTCTATAAAAGCAATATCCAAGAGATACGGTATAGATTTGTCAAAGATTGATTATTTAGTCCTTCATCAAGCTAATCTACAAATAAATCAATTAATCCAAAAGAAACTGAAATTTGACGATAATAAGGTCTTGAATTCACTTTATGAATTTGGTAATACAAGTTCTGCATCTATTCCTATGTCTATAATAGCAAACACCAATAATGAGTCATATAAAACAGAAAAGACATTTATTACGTGTGGTTTTGGTGTAGGTTTATCATGGGGAACTGCATACTTTAAGTTATCAGATTGTATGATATCAAAAATTGTAGAAGTAGAATGAGTATGAAAAATTACAATCCTTTTTCATTAAGAAATAAAACGATATTAGTTACAGGTGCTTCTTCTGGAATAGGAAAAGCAACAGCTATTGAATGTTCTAAATTAGGTGCCAATATTATCCTTACCGCCCGTAATGAGGAAAGACTAACTGAAACACTATCCATTTTGGATATCTCCGAAGGACAACGACATAGATTTATTATAGCAGACTTAACAACTTCAGAGGATATAAATAATCTTGTAGACAAAGTTGAAGAATTAGATGGATTAGTTAATAATGCCGGAATAGGAATCAGTAAACCTATCCAATTTATTAAAGAAGAAGAATTAAAAAAAATATTCTCAGTCAATACATACGCACCTGTACAATTAACTCAGCAATTACTCAAGAAGAAGAGATTAAATAAAGGAGCATCTATCGTATTTACATCTTCTATTGGAGGAAATTTCACGGTCACGCCTGGAAGAGCTATGTATGGTATGACAAAAGGAGCAATACACAATTTCATGAAATACTGCGCTCTAGAGCTAGCCAACCGCAAAATTAGATGTAATAGTGTAAATCCTGGAATGATAGAAACTCCTTTGATTACCTCTGGATCATTGTCAGAAAGTGAAATTAAAGATGATATTGCTCGTTATCCATTAAAGCGCTACGGCCGACCAGAGGAAGTAGCTCATGCCATTATCTATTTACTATCTGATGCATCATCTTGGGTCACTGGTCATGCATTAGTCATTGACGGAGGAATCACTTTAAAATAAAAGACTTATGTCCTATCTTAAAATAAACCATGTAACAATTCGTGGAGTCGCAGCTTGTGTTCCTAAAAGAATTGAGGAAAATAAAGAATTTCCAGGACTTACAATTGAAGAATATGAAAAATATCGTCAAGCTACAGGCATCGAAAGAAGACATTGCACCATCCATGATGGTTCAATGTGTACTTCTGACCTTTGTTATGCAGCCGCAAAAAAATTGCTTCATGAACTTCAATGGAAAAAGGAAGAAATTGGACTTTTAATATTCATTTCTCACACCGCAGACTATAAATTACCTTCTACGGCGTGTATTCTTCAGGAAAGATTAGGGCTACCAACAGATTGCATGGCATTTGACTCTCCGTTAGGATGCTCTGGATATGTATATGGATTATCTATAGCCAGTAGTTTACTTTCACATGGATACATAAAAAAAGCTCTTCTTTTAGTAGGAAATACCCAGTCTTTCTATGCTAGTCCAAAAGACAAGTCTACCGCACTTCTTTTTGGCGATGCAGGCTCTGCTACTGCATTGGAATACAATGAAGAAGCTACAGATTCAATGCATTTCCAACTTTACACTGATGGGACCGGTAAGGATGCATTAATCGTACCCGATGGAGGCTGCAGAAATCCGTTCAGTGAAAAATCACTCATTTATGAAGAATCTGAGGGAGGGAACCAACGAACCCGCCTTCATGAAGTTTTAGATGGAATGAGTGTCTTTTCATTTGCCATCTCACAAGTCCCAAAATCATTCAGAAATCTATCCATACATACAGATATTTCTGTGGAGAACAATGACTATTTACTATTACATCAGGCTAACAAACTTATCTGCGATAAAATCCGTAAAAAATTAAAGTTCCCAGAAGAAAAGGTTCCTTGTAACATACATGAATATGGCAATACTAGTGCGACCTCTTTACCTCTAATGATGGTCACTGAACTTAGAGATAAACTTTCACAAAAAAAGCTTAATTTATTATTAACAGGATTCGGAGTCGGCTTATCTATCGGTACCGCCCGTATTACTACAGATAAAATAATTTGTCCTCAATTATTAATGATTTAAACTATGTATAATCCGTTTTCATTAGAAGGAAAAAACATTCTCATTACTGGTGCGTCGTCTGGAATTGGCGCACAATGTGCAATTGATTGTAGTAAAATGGGAGCTAAAGTCGTGTTATTAGCACGAAATGAAGAACACCTGCAGAATATTATAAAAAATTGCAACGGAACATACTATTCCTTTGACTTAAATAATTTAGACGGCATTAAAGAATTGGTTCTGCAAATTGTTAAAGAAAACGGACCTTTAGATGGTTTTATACATGCGGCAGGAATAGAAAAGACACTTCCTATTAAAAATCTTAAGGCAACAGATTATGAATCTATTAATCGTGTAAATGTATTATCTGCCTATGAAATTTTAAAATACATTACCAATAAAAAGTACAAAAGAGATACTTTAAGAATTGTACTAATAGCATCCATTACTTCTGTAATAGGTAGAATTGGCACGCTAGCCTACTCCAGTTCTAAAGGAGCACTGGTATCTGGAGTTAAAACTTTAGCAGCAGAATTAGCTCCTAAAAATATTAATATTAATTGTGTTTCTCCAGGGACAATCTTAACGCCCCTAATGCAGGAATTCATGGCTTCATTAACAGAAGAGGAACGAGAAAAGCGTATCCAAGGCTTTCCTTTAGGTTTAGGTAAGCCTGAAGACATTTCCCAAGCTTGCATTTTCCTATTATCGGATGCGGCCAGATGGATTACGGGGCAAAATATTATTGTAGACGGAGGATACACAGCAATTTAATAAAAGATTATGGCAAACTGGATTATAAAAAACGTAAAATTAGTTGGAATTTCAGCCTGCGTTCCTAAAAAGACTCTTCATACTGAAGACATGACGATATTCCATGGAGACGAATGTGAGAAGTTCCTTAACACAGTAGGAATAAAAAGTAGACGAATAGCTCCTTCTGGGATATGTGCATCTGATTTATGTTATGAAGCTGCAGAAAAATTAATATCGGAACTAAAATGGCATAAAAGCGAAATTGAGGCACTTATCTTTGTTTCAATAACAGCAGATTATCGAAGTCCTATGACATCTTGTATTCTACAAAATCGTCTAGGACTTTCAAACTCATGTTTCACTTTAGATATACCTCTAGCATGTTGCGGATATTTGCATGGCATCACAGTTTTAGGAAATCTCATGACTAAAGGTAATATAAAAAAAGCACTACTTTTATGTGGAGATACTTGCTATCAAATGTCTTCACCGGAAGATAAATCTAGATTGCCTATTTTTGGAGATGCAGGAACAGCTTCCGCTTTCATGTATGATGAAAGTGCTGACAACATCATTAGTTACTCCTATACTGATGGTAGTGGCTACAATGCTATAATTACACCTCATAGTGGATTTAGACATCCAATCACACCTGATTCATTTCTAATGGAAGATATAAGTGAAGGTATCAGACGAGCCCCTATCCATGGCACATTAGATGGCATGGAAGTCTTCTCATTTGCAATATCAAAAGCACCTAAAGCTATTAAAGAACTAATGGAGCAACAACATATAACACAGAATGATATTGATTACGTTCTTTTTCATCAGGCTAATAAACTAATAAATCAAATGATTTGTAAGAAATTAAAATTAGAAAAGCCAAAAGTCCCTTCTAATATTGAAGAATTTGGGAATACCAGTTGTGCTTCTATACCTTTACTTATGGTTACTAGATTGAGAAAAGAATTGATTTCACGCAAATTGAATCTTATACTATCTGCATTTGGAGTTGGACTTACATGGGGCAGCATTCAAATAAAAACTGATAAAATTATATGCCCCCCACTTTGTGAACTATAAAAACAACAGAATATGCACATTTATCAAATTGGAGAAGAAATAAAGAAAAAGATATCTTTTACACAAGAAGATTTGGATTTATTTTCAAAGCTATCAAAAGATCTTAACCCTATACATAGTGAAACATATGCTAACACTCATCATCTAAAGGGGGCTCTAGTCCAAGGTATGCTAGCTGCCATTCGCTTTGGAGAGATATTTGGTACTGTTTTTCCCGGTCCAGGAACTATCAATTTGGAACGAAATATGATGTTTATTAACGCATTATACACAGGCTGTATTTATGAAATGATTATTAAACTGACCGATATCGATCTTATAGCCAATATTGGAACCTTCTCTTTGTCTCTAATTGATGAAAATGGAAGAATGTGTGTATCTGGAAAAACTAAAGTTAAAAACTCCCATGTATTCACATCAGAAAATTATAATTTGCAAAAGAATTTTGATAAACAAACCATAATTGATATCATAAAATTGCCAAACCCTACTGCAGGTAGAAATACCTCTCTACATAACTCATTGTTAAATAGAAGATCAAAAAGAATATTTAAGAAAGATGAAATAAATATTCAGGAGCTATCTAATTTACTTTGGGCAGCCAATGGTGTCACCAAAATAAAGAAAAATGAAAATGGTGAGAATATTTACTTACATACAAATCCCACCGCAAACAATCATCAAGAAGTAGAGGTCTACGTATTGGATTCAACCGGCATATTTTTCTACAATTCTATAAAGAATCAGTTAGAAAAAATAAAATCAGGTGATTTTCGTGGCGAAATAAGCAGCTTATTATTTTTCAAGAAAGCACCAATATCAATATTATTAGTATCTAATCAGAACAAGATAATTCATTATAAAAGCGAATACAAGATAAACAGATATTCCAACATGGATATAGGATATGTAAGTCAAAATATATATCTTTATTGTAGCGCCAATAATTTATCAACTTGCGCATGTGATTTTATTAATTTCGATAAATTGAACGAAATTTTAGACATGAAAGATCGAAAAGTAATGTTGGTCCATCCAATAGGCATCGGTAAAGAGTATTATATAGAGACTGAGCAATGATCTATCAATGTAATAACCCCATAATGCAATCTTGTTCTTACATTATTTGTGAGCACCATTACAAGGATTGTTACTTAGTTGATTGTGGGGATTTTAATGAAATAAAAATAATTCTAGAGTCACAATCACTTCGACCTAGAGGAATTTTTCTGACTCATTGTCATTTTGACCACACTTATGGGATAAATGAATTACTATTATATTTTCCAGAATGTAAGATTTATGGTTCAGAAGAAACGATAGAAGGCCTATATGATGCCAAAATAAACATAAGTTACTATCAGGGCAAGTCTTTCATTCTTGATGCTCATACAAATACGATTCCAATATGTTCATCAACAAAAATCAATATCTTTGACACCTCTTTACATGTTTATGCAACCCCAGGACACGACATTGGGTGTTTAAGTTATCAATATAAAACCTATCTATTTACAGGTGATTCATATATTCCGTTTGCTCCCGTTTTTGCTAGATGGAAACGGAGTGACAAAGAAATCGCTAAGCAGCAAGAATACATTCTCAAAAAGTATGCAGATAATAATAATCTACAAATAATGTGCGGTCATTATCAAATTTAACTTATATAACAGAATTAAAATTCAATATAATTTCTAAAAAACGATATGGATATTTCAACAACCCCACTAGTCAATATTCAATGTACCGCCTATAATCATGAAAAATATATCCGTGATGCATTGGAAGGATTCGTAATGCAAAAAACCAATTTTAAATTTGAAGCTATCGTCCATGATGATGCTTCCACAGATAATACAGCTGCCATCATACAGGAATATGCTGAAAAATATCCGGATATCATTAAACCGATTTTTGAGACTGAAAATCAATATTCTAAGAAAGACGGTTCGCTAGGCAGAATTATGAAGGCTGCAATTCATCCTAATGCAAAATATATTGCAATATGTGAAGGAGACGACTATTGGACTGATCCATATAAACTTCAAAAACAAGTTGATTTTATGGAAGATCACCCTGATTTTTCTATGTGCTTTCATAAGGTCAACATAGAATCAAATCTTGATGATTATAAGCATATATATGATCACGTAATAGAAAAAGAGTATACTAGTGATGAAATCTTAAATAAATGGACAATCCCAACATGCTCCAGTTTGCTTAAAAAAGAAGTCTTTTATAATACACCGAAAGATTCAAGATTCTTAGTGGGAGACATAATACTATTTCTTACCGCAAGTAAATATGGAAGAATTTATTGCCTACCTGACACAATGGGAGTATATAGAAGTCAAGCGTCTGGAGTTACACAAGCATACATGAATAAAATTAAAGGTGATGATATAATAAAGTATGTATTGCAGTTTCAAGCCATAAAAGAAAATTTTCCTAAAGCCCAAAAAGCTAGTGATAAACTGATCTGTTCACATATGCTTGACTTAATACGCTATAAATGGGGTAAAAATAAGATTGAATGCATCAAATATACTCTTTTATTTTTATATCAAGAAAAAATGCCTTTTCTAATTATACTTTTAAAATGGTTTAAGCATCTTTTACACCACAACATTCATTAACATAGACATAAAAAATAATTTAAAAGAAATAAAACATAATTAGATATAATTCAGTTTATCGTCTCCCATTAAAAAAAATAAAAACCATTATATCCTATTACTTTATACAACTATGAATTTACCTCAATATAAAATTGCGTGTATCATTGTTACTTATAATAGGAAAGAACTGTTACTGCGATGTCTTAATGCCATCAAGCAACAATCTTATAAACCTAAGACTGTCTATATTATAGATAATGCCAGCACAGACGGAACAGATACTGTATTAAGAACATCTGGCTATATAAATCAAAATATACAAGGAGTTTATTACAAATATATAAAATGTGATAAAAACACCGGAGGTGCTGGAGGTTTTCATATAGGAATGAAAACAGCATTCCAAGAAGAGCACTTTGACGGTCTATGGGTAATGGATGATGATGGGGAACCTGACATTAATTGTCTAAAGGAACTTGTTTCTTTTTTAGAAACAAGAGATTATATTGCACCGATTGTTTTATCTGATATCGATAAAACCACATGTTCATTTATCCCTCACACAACATATATTGATTTCTGCAAAAAAGCTGACGCTAATGGAGTAGTAAATGGGTGGGCCTCCCCTTTTAATGGTATTTTGTATTCAGATAGATTAATAAAGAAAGTAGGCTTTCCTAAAAAAGAAATGTTTATATGGGGAGATGAAATTAATTACCAATTGAGAGCAGAAAAAGCAGGATTCCATAGAATGACCTCAATCAAAGCTATTCACTACCATCCCTTGGACAGGCAAGTCAGTCTTTGCAATAAAGATACACTTAATGTCACAATTATACCTATTGAAACAGATTGGAAATTGTATTGTGCTATAAGAAACAGGATATACAATTTACACCTCATGTATGGATGGTACAAATCGTTCAAAAAGGCTTATGAGTTATTCAAAGCCTATAAACATTATTATAGAAAAAAAGGGACTAATAAGGATAATATAATTTTTAATGCCTTTATAGCTGGATATCTTGGATATTTAAAAAAAATAGATAAACTCCTTAAGAATAAATGAAAATAGTACATATCACAAAACTTTCCGACGGTGGCGCTTCTTGGTGCGCAATGCGTATTAGCCATGCGCTTACACAACAAGGAATAGACTCTAAAATGCTATTGATGCAGGGAACACCTAATAAAAATATATCTATTGCGAATATAGACTGGTTATACAAAGAGCATAAAAATATTCTGATTCGTCTTATCATGAAAATGATAAGATTAATACTTAGACCTAAGTTCGAACGATTAATTTTTTTAAGGAAAAAAGCTGCAAAAAATAGCAATACATTTTTTACCTCGCCCGTTACAGCTTATACCAATATAATCAATCACCCATTGATTAAAGAAGCTGACATTGTGCATTTACATTGGGTTTCTGACTTCATAGATTTCCCTTCTTTCTTTAAAAAAGTGAATAAACCTATTGTATGGACTATTCATGACGAAAATCCAGGACTAGGAGGTTTTCACTATGCGCTACACAAAGACACTGCATCAAAAGAATATTTGGCACTAGACAAAGAATATGAAACAATCAAACACAAAGCTGTTAACGGGAAGAACCTCCCACACTTGGTCGCCATATCTCAAATGATGTATTCATTTTTTGAGAACAATAAGATTCTAAAAAATTGCCCCATAACACTTATTCATAATGGAGTAGATTGTAATACGTTTCATCCATTGGACTCATTTCAATGTAGACAGGAACTAAACATTTCAAACACCAAAAAAGTATTTCTTTTCTCCTCGTATCAGATAGAAGATGAACGTAAAGGATTACATATTTTGATTCCAGCTTTGGATACGCTAAAAAATAACGACATAATCCTAATATGCCTGGGAAATTATAAAGCTATTCCTCAAAGTAAGTACATAGAAATTAAATGTGCTGGTATGATAAAAGATACTGAAATATTATCTAAATATTACTCTGCCGCTGATTATTTCGTTTTATCATCTTTTCAGGAAGCATTTGCTCAAACACCGCTTGAAGCTATGGCTTGTGGTACACCTGTTATAGCTTTTCCGTGCAGTGGCATACCTGAGTTAATAAATAAGGACAATGGAGTTATGTGCGAAGATTTTACAATAAATGCTCTCAGTAAAGGAATCTCACAAGCTATAAGCTCAATTTTCGACAATGAAAAAATACGCGAAGACATATTAACCAGATTTTCATACAATGTAATTGCAAAACAATACATTGATCTGTATCAGAAAATTTTAAATGATTTGCCTAATGAACATCATTAACAAAATATCAGAATGCCGAGTATTGCTAATGGCATTAGCAATTACACTTGTAGTTATTTATCACTATAAATGTTGGATTAATGGCCTTCCATGGTACATTGGAGTTATTATTAAATATGGTTATATTGGAGTTGATATATTCTTCTTTTTAAGTGGTTTCGGATTAACCTATTCATACAAAAAGAATAATCTTAAAACGTTTTACATCAATCGGTTAAAAAAGATATTACCTTGCTACATCCTATATGGTTTTATTTTAATCCTTCATATATATTTTACATCAAAAACATCACTAACTTTTAGTCAAATAGTATATAAATTCAGTTGTTTTGAATATATCTTTGAACATAAAGGTATTGACTGGTTTATGAATGCTCTTTTAATTTTATATATACTGTTTCCTTTAATATTTCATATCACTAAAAAGCTAAATATATATATAATTATCACCTGTATACCCATAATTTATATAACAACCCTCTGTACAGATTTGCATTGGACACATTTAGCAATGGTTCATAGAATACCAATGTTCCTTTTAGGAATATATTGTGCTCTAAATGTCAGTAAAAGTAAACACTATGTTCCTATCACTTTATTATACCTAATTTATTTTATTGGTATTATAATTCATAATCAACATAACATGGAATTTCTATATACAACAATGCTTACACCGTTACTTATATATATCATTATTCTACTTTCAACAAATACTCCTTTATCATCGTTCATACAGAAGCATTTATATAGACAAACAAAAACTATTGGCTCAAATACATTGCAAATATATTATGGAACGAATCTAGCTTCATTATCCTATGATTATTTGCCAGATGCAGGATATAGTACTAAAGCTATAATTTTTATTATTTACTTAATATTCGGATCTTATCTGTTTAACTGGATTACTATAAAATCAAATAATTTCTTACAATAACAATATGAAGCTATCAATTATAACAGTTTGTTACAATAATAAAAGCGGACTAAAGCGTACTCTTACAAGTATTCAGGAACAAACAACCAAAGAGTTTGAATATATTGTTATTGATGGGGCATCAACTGATGGATCTGCTGAATTATTAGATAAATATGCAAATATCATAGATTATAAATTATCCGAAAAAGATACAGGCATATATAATGCCATGAATAAAGCTATCAAACAAGCTAAAGGTGAATATTGTTTATTTTTGAATTCTGGAGATACCTTGCACAGCCCCAATACAATTAAAGCAATATTACCCCAACTTGGACAAGCTGATTTTATGACAGGCGATACCATCTGTATCTTCCCCCATAACAAACAAACGATATGGAAATCCCCAGCCTATATATCATTATATTTAATGGCGATATATTCCTTAAGCCACCAAGCAACTTTTATCAGAACATATCTTCTCAAAGACAGACCATACAGAGAAGATTTAAAAATTGTTTCTGATTGGGAGCAGATGTTCTATGAACTGATTATTAAAGATCGAACCTATAAAAAAATAGATTTACCGATATGTAAATTTGAATATGGAGGGGTTTCCTCATCAAAACCAGAACTACGAGAAAAAGAACGAAAACTAGTTTTAGATGAACATTTCTCTCAAAGAGTACAAGCCGACATTGTAAGACCCAATTTACTTGTAAGAATCGCCATGTTAGCTGAATATAAAAGTGGTTACTATAAATCTCTTGAGCTGGCTTGTAGAATTATTAGAAAGGTTTATGGAAAATAGAAAGCAAACTTCAAGATTAGATTATATCGATGCTCTAAGAGGATTAGCCATATTATTTATTGTCTTTGGCCATATACCGATGTATTGCTATCATATAGGTGACACCTTCACATCATGCAGGAGTTTCACTTCACTAGTACAACTCCCCATCTTTTTCTTTGTTTCTGGATTTGTACTTAAAATCAAAAATATATCAAATGCAAGGGGGGGGGGCAAATTTATCTTAAATAAATTCAGGCAATTGATTATTCCAGCCATTATTATTGGTAGCATATATTTTATATTCCATGATGGTAATTTTACCCAAATCATTCATGACAAATTCAAAGGTGGTTATTGGTTTACATTTACTTTATTTGAATTGATTATCATTCAGTACATTTGGGATATGCTTACAGAGAAAATACATATACGAAACAGTAATAAAACATATTATACAGTTTCTTTCTGTTTAGCTGTGATACTATATACACTTTCTCTGCCTACAATATCAGCTAAACTAGGCGATATTAGCCTCATAATAGGAGTACCTATGCTTCGATATTATCTATATTTCTTTATTGGAAGCATGATTCGTAACAATCTAGATGTCATAATCCAGTGGAATTACAGAAATCAACTGACAGCTATAGCTACATTGATTTTCTTTGTTCTATTCGTAATGAACCAGATGTCATACAAATTTGAGGGGATTCTATTCCACCTAAACCTGATTGCTTTAGAAGTATCTTCCTTACTTGTAGTCTTTATGGTATTCTACAAATATCGTCTATACTTTTCATCAAATCATTTCATTGCTAATACACTTACCTTCTTAGGGAAAAGAACATTAGATATATACTTGGTTCATTATTTCTTTCTTCCTGAAGATTTAAGCTTATTTGGAGACTACTTCACAACACACCCTGCAATGATATTAGAAGCATTATTTAGCGGTATAATTACATTCTCAGTCATAGGATGCAGCTTAGTTTCTAGTGAATTATTACGATGCAACCCTACAATTTCAAAATATCTATTTGGAAAAAAATAAAAAAGTCAATGAATGCAAATTCTATTACATATCCTCCAATAATAATATGGCTTCATTTGTTAACTATTCTAAAGGTAGTCATGCAATTATTCATTATCTTTATCCACATGAATCCAATAGTTAAACGTTATGGAGAATGATACATAATTAATGCATAGAGGCTGTAGCTGTTTTTTATAATTCTTCCAGATATTTTTTTCTTTTATCACACTTTCTTTAGAGGAAAGACTTATTCAAAAAACTGAGAAAACGAATTTAAAACCTAGAACAACTCAAATTGTCTGTGAAAGCTGATAATTTTAATTACAATAAACAATGCATACACCTTTTATTTCTATTATTACACCTGTTTATAAGGTCGAGCCCTATTTAAGGCAATGCATAGAAAGCATTATAAACCAAGAAGGTGACTTTGAATTAATTCTCATCGATGATGGAAGTCCAGATAGATGTTCTGAAATATGTGATGAATATGCACAGAAAGATAATCGTATTCAAGTTATTCACCAACAAAATAGTGGGGTTTCATCTGCAAGAAATGCGGGACTGAATCTAGCACAAGGCGAATGGGTGTGGTTTGTAGATAGTGATGACATTGTTGATATTTCTCGATTAGACGAAATTATCCAATGGCTTCAAAATCACAAAGAAGTAGATTATGTACTTATGGACATAACAACTTTTGATGATGGTAAGAGTCCTGTATTTGTAATCAATAAAGAAAGTCTATGCATTGAAGACAGCCAAGGTGACAAACAAAATTTTTTGAAAAAATATCAGTGCAGCCATCACCAACGAATTTTCTACAAAAGAACAACAATGCATCTTCATTCTCAGCCATACAAGGAATTGTGCTTTACTAATGAATTGCGTGTATGTGAAGATGGAGAATTCCAATTCAAGTTCCTAATGTTATGTAAACATCCCGTACGTATTTATTACAATATTTACTATTATAGAAAACGGCCAGGTTCTGCAACTCAGAATTTACAATCTAGAAAAAATGTAGTTGAAGATACACAAAAGGTTCTACATAACTATCTCAATTTCATGAAAAAGAATAACATTCCACTCGAACTTTGGTTGAAAATGCGAATAGAAGGTACAATGAAAATTCTATTATATTCTTCTTATATTTCAAAAGATTATAAATCCCCAATTTTTCAAACTAACATTCGCAATATAATCAAGGCATATCACCAAGAAGGGCATCAAATTTTTACTAATACATTATTTAAACTTGCTTATCTAAGTGTTCCATTATATTGTACTCTATTAAAAATAAATCTAAAGCTAAAAGGAATTAATATAAAAATACAACCTACCGAATATTAGATATTTACCTTTTTATTTTATTTATTTCATTTTTCGTAGTAAAATTAAAGAAATAAATAAAGGTTTTGTAGTTTCCTCATATAATAGTATAATTAAAACAAAAGCTTTTATCAGAGCTCTTTACAGAAAGAGTTCTTTCTATTATAATAATCCAAGTAATAATTATAACCGACAACTCATAACACAATATTCTACCCCCTAAATCTACATTATTAGTACCCCTACAAATATGACAACATTTAATTATAAATATGCAAAACCTAAGTTCAGAAATAAAATAAAACTTTACTCCGAGAAGAATTGTCTTGTTGACAAATCAATGAAAGCAATTTGCTACAGAAATGCACTTGTTCTTCCTTATAAAGAAAATCAAAGAGGAGCTGTCATTTCAGAAGACCTAATCGAGGTTTCTACCGATTTCCCAAAGAAAGTAAATTTATCAAAATACGACACTACAAATATTGTTAAAGGACAAAAAGCTATATTGTTAGGTTCATTTTGGATTTATGTATGGGGACATTGCTTTACTGATCATTTCAGCAAGTTATGGTTTGCTTTTACGGAAAAATGTAAAAAACTTCAGGAAGAAGGTGCAGAACTAATCATTTTATCTTGTAAGTCTCAAATCCCTCAATATTTTAAAGCCCTAATTGAATTAACAGGAATTAATTGGGAATCCATTAAAATCATTACGATACCCACACAATATGAAGAGCTTTATGTTCCAGATAATTGCTATTTCCAGCAAACAGGAGAATGGAATCGGTTTTACACAAAAGAGTATGTGGCATTACTTGAGCGAATGAAAGCAAACATTCGTAAACAAGCAGATGAAGCAGGTGACTTTCCACAATATGATAAAATCTACCTCACCCGCACTCAGGGTTCTTTTGGTACTTTCAGAGATTTAGGCGAAAAAATTGTGGAAAACGTATTCTACAAAGAAGGATATACTATAATTGCCCCAGAAAAGTTAACAGTACCACAACAGTTATGGCTCATGATGAATGTTAAAGACCTAGTCTCAACGGATGGCTCTATCTGTCATTCATCTATTTTCTGCAGCTCTGGTACAAAAGTAACCGTATTAATGAAAGCTGATTTTATTACTGAGAATCAAATCGTTGCTGGACAAATTTGTAATTTGCAAATTAATTATGTCAGTATACATCATTCTTTTTTTGTTGATAAGAAGGCCCCATGGCATGGACCATTCCTATTGGGTATTACTTCAAATTTAGAAAAGTATCTAGGACATAAGATTTTACACATTCCTTTTTTCTGTAGAACAGATTTTCTTTTATACTGCTTACGGGAATTATACATGAAAACAATCCACCATTCCTTTTTTATTAATAGCTTAATTAAAAAAATAATCAACATAAAACATTCATATTAAATATGATTCCAAAGCTCATACATTACTCTTGGTTCAGTGGTGAACCCTACCCTGCATTCCTCAAAGAATGTATGGATACATGGAAAAAAGTCCTTCCCGATTATGAATTCATACTGTGGGATGCCAAGAAATTAGCTGAATGCAACAATACTTTTGCCAATGAAGCGGTAAGCGTAAAAAAGTGGGCTTTTGCAGCTGACTTTGTTCGATTATATGCAGTATATCATTATGGGGGTATCTGGCTGGATACAGACATTGATATGTTCAAATCGTTCGACCCTTTTCTAAATGACGGTATGTTTATCGGCCGGGAGTATTATGTTCACCAAGAAAAAGGCAAAGAAGATTTTGTGACATTAACTTCGCATTGTTTTGGAGCAGAGAAAGGCCATCCGTTCTTGAAAGAATGTTTAGAGTTTTACGAGAATAGACACTTTATCCGTTCTCATAATGAAAAACTTCCTCAAGAATTACGTTATGACATGACCATCATCCCTATGCTACAAATGAGATTAGCAGAAAATTATGGATTCGACTCACGTAACAGCACAAACAAGTTGCAGATATTAAGCAACGGTATCCATGTATACCCCTACCAATATTTTGACCAACCCGGATACACCAGCATGAAGGATGTGGTATGCATTCACAGAGTGGCCCAAAGTTGGAATCCGAAATGTACCAATCAAACCATTCGGGATATAACTAATCCGAAGAAAAAGACGTTGGGTTATAGAAAGATGAAGTTACAACAGAAACTAGCAGATTTCATATTAAAAATGTAAACATGGACATTCTAAAAATTTCAATAATAATACCAGCCTATAATTCCGAAAAATTCATTGAGAAATGCTTGTATTCATGTTTGAATCAAGATATTTCTCATGATGACTATGAAATCATTGTTGTGGATGACGGATCAATTGACAATACTAAAAACATAGTATTATCAATACAAAAAAAATACAACAATATAGTATATATATATCAAGAGAATGCAGCTCAAGGCGCAGCGAGAAACAATGGATTATCTAAAGCCAAAGGCAAGTATATATGGTTTGTTGATTCTGACGATTGGATAGCGGAAAATTGTTTAGGTAATATTATCACTCAACTAGAAAATAAAAGACTCACAGCTATACTAGTAGGTCATGCATCTATATACAAAGATAAATTTGTTTATTGGGAAAAATTAGACAGTAATAAAATCTGTTCTGGAAAAGAAATACTATCACAAGGTAAATTCTATATTTCTCCTACGTACGGAATATGGAACAAGTCTTATCTTGTGAATAACAATATAAAATTTATAGAAAAGATTTTCCATGAAGATAGCGAAATATGCCCAAGGATGTATTACAATGCAAATAAAATTGGTTTTATCAATAATACCTATTATTTTGTATATACTAATTTATCTTCAACAACAAGAAGTATTAATCCTAAAAGAGCATTTGACTTAGTGTATGTAATAGAAGAAATTAATAAATTTAGCCAAGAAATTAACGAAACTCAAATAAAACAAGCATTATATAATTATATTTCTAAATTAATCAATAGTTCTTTATTTAATTGTTATTTTTTAGACAATGAAAATATTATAAAACTAAATAACGTTTGGAGTAAAAAAAAAGCTTTAATACATTGCTTAAAACAAAGTAATATTAGAAAGTACAATATAGAATATCTACTATTCAAACTCTTCCCACAAAGAATTATAATCATTTATAGACTATTGCAATTACTAAATAAAGATCCAGGCAATATGAATAACCAAAAAAAATGGATCAAAAATATAAGTTGAATTATATAATAAAATAAACTAAATCATATAAGTGACATAATATATTCTCTCATTATGATAAAAAGAATATCCCTATATATCAGAGAAAATAAATATGAGTTTCTTATTTCATTTTTATTATTCACCAATCTTTTCCCCAAATATTTTCCTAACATACTATATTACATTTCATTTTTATTAATCATCAGTAAATTAATAAAGTTTTCGCCACAAGAATATAAACATACACAATTATTTTATGTTTTTATCATTTTTCTTTGGATAACAACTCTTATTGGTATGGCTTTAGACTTACGTCTAGTTATTTTCTCTACCATTATATATATAACAGCTCCGAGAATATCAATATCATGGCATCTATATAAGATAAAATTATTAAGAAATATATTTATTGGGTTCGGAGTTGCTACACTGGCAAATCTTTATGCAAAATTAGCAGGAATCAACATGATTGTACAAGACGAATTTTCTAAAGTAATAGGACGTGTTGCAGAATTCTCAGGATTCGCCAATTATGCCATGTGGACTAGTTGTGCAGCTGCAATGAGCACTTTGTTTTTTGTCAGTATGGCATTTAGAAATTCATTACAGAACAAAGTCTTAAAATACCTTTGTTTTATAATGATTCTAATAAGCCTATATATCACGTTAATCTCTGCCTCCAGATCGGCTTTCTTTCTCTCCCTCCTATGCTCTTTCGTAATCATTATATTGCAATCTCAAAAAAGTTTGTATTTCATTCGAAATATAATCATCATTGGAATAACGACCTTTTTTTTTGCACCTTTTCTAATGGAAAATTCAGGAGCTATGATGCACAAAAAGAATGGTCTAGAAATTACAGTAGAAAATACATCCCGAGATGCATTATGGTCACAACGAATTGCAGAATTTAAATCTTCACCTATTTTGGGTATAGGATTCGCGGCTCATGGTGTAGGAACAAATAAAAAAGTTGGAAGAAATGAATCTGGTGGTAGTTTCATTTCTGTTTTAGCACAAACTGGAATCATTGGGTTTACACTTATTCTTTTAATATGGTTCTCTGCAACTATGTTACCCAATAAAGTTGGAAGAAACCCTAATATGATACTATTATATGGTAGTTTCATTTTTATGTCTATTCATTCAATTATTGAAGGGTATATGTTTCAAGCAGGATGGTATATGTGTCTTATTATATGGCTAGTCGTTGGAGTCATGATTGAACATAAAACTTTAAGTAAAAAATATCCACAATTAATGAAAGAAAATATATGATATCAATAATAATACCTTGTTATAATGCAGCAAAGTATTTAAACAATATTATAACAGACATTATAACGCAAAGCTACTCAAACTGGGAACTCATATTAGTTAGTAACGGGAAAAATCAATCTCAACAATTAAAAATAATGCAACAATATGCATTACAAGACAAAAGAATAAAATTAATAGAAACCCACCAAAATGGGGTTAGTAATGCAAGAAACCTAGGCATAAATAAAGCCAATGGAGAGTGGTTGTGTTTCGTAGATGCTGACGATCGGTTAGAAAAAGAACATTTAGAGTATTTTGTAAATGCAATAACAATCGAAAGTGAAATAATAGAAGGCGGGTTTACTCAAATAAATATCAATGGAAATAAAAGTATCAATATACTAAAAGAGCAAAATATAAATTTACCGAAAATTGCTGGTTCTGAAAAATACATTCAAATAGCCAATCAAATAGGGAATGCTCCATGGCATACATTGTTTAAAACAAAATTTCTCAAAGAGAATGATATTACTTTTAATCCTGAATTTACAATGAATGAAGACAGAATCTTCAAAATGAGATCTTTCTTGCTGGCCAAACGAATTCAATTTATACCTAAAACAGGATATATTTATATTGCATCAGCAGGAAGTGCAATGAGTAAATATCACGCAACTATTGAGAAAAGCTGGGAAACATACTTAGATCTCAAAGATGAGATTAAACGAAGAAGTAATATATCCGACAAACGAATCAAACAAGAACGTTTAGAAATGCAATATTATCTTGTTTGGCAATACATTTGGAATATGTTCAAAAAAGACTGTCCACTATCATTCACTCAAAAATATAAGCAAATAAATGAATATATACAAAATACTGATTTTATAGAGTCATGTAAAATACACAATTGGGCTAATGACAATATTTATTATAAACTCTTCCACATTTGTATCTCTATGAAATCTCCATTTATGGTAGCATGCCTTTTTGCTGCTCAACATCATATTAAACAATTTATAAACTTACTGATAAAAAAATAACATCTAATTAGCACTTTAAATAATGATACCTAAAATAATACATCAAACTGCACGTACAAATCACATTTCATGGGAAGAAAAGAAACTGGTAAAACGCATGAGAAAAAAGTTATCTGATTGGGAATATATGTTTCATGATGACATCGATAATGAAAGACTTATTAGAAACTACTTTCCACAATACTTAGAAAAATATAATGCTATCCCCAAGGGTGTTGCTAAAGCGGATATAGCTCGTCTTGTGTTTCTATATGTATATGGAGGTTTCTATTTTGACACTGATTATAAAATTCTAAAAACAATCCCTGATTGGATGCTTACTAAGCATCAACTTTTAATGGAAAGTAGGAACTCACAAAAGGAATACAAATTAGGTAATGCTATTTTAGCCTCAGAACCAAAAGGTTCTTTCTACAAAGATTTTATAGAGCATATTTTCAGCCAACCAGAAATCACGAACCTAAAAGAGAACAGAGTAGAATATGTAACAGGTCCTGAAGCTTTAACAGCTTTCTATCTAAACAATAAAACCTTGTACAAAGATGAGATAACAATTATTCCTCGTACTTATTTCAACCCACCTATACTCAACCATGGTTTAACCATAAAAAAAACAGTTGATACTATTGGAATTCATTACTGCTGGGGATCATGGAGAAGTGGAAACATAGTGAAAAGAGTCTATATTTTCCTTAAAAGGAAAGTTCAAGCTATTATATGAAAAAAATATCACTTTTCATTTTTTTTCTCCTTTTTATAGGATTGTGTATTGAACTATTTCTCCGCTATTATTTTGGCTTCTGCGATGCCCTACTCTATCAGTCCAGTGATAAATACGAATACATCGCACAACCTAACCAAGACCGATACAGATTTGGAGCACATATCCAAAGCAACAGCTATTCGCAACGAAATGAAGAACCGGATTCCAGCAAAATAAAGATTTTAGGATTGGGTGATTCTGTTCTTTTTGGAGGTACCTGGATGGATCAAGATTCCTTAGCGACCACCTTGTTCAGCCTGGAAACCGGCATGCAAATGCTAAATATATCAGCAGGAAGCTGGGGTCCGGATAATTGTGCGGCTTACCTGAAAGAGAAAGGTACATTTGATGCACAAGCTATGGTATTGGTATGCAGTAGTCATGATGCGTATGACATCATGTCGTTCTTTCCGGTTGTGGGTAATTTCCCTACCTATCCGGACAAACAATACTCTCTGGCTATCTGTGAACTGATAGACCGCTACCTGATTCCCCGGTGGAAAATGCTTTTTGCGAAGTATTCGGCAAAGCTTGATCCAGATGCCACAGTGGTGAAAGCAGCACAACATACTTCCGTAGCCAAGAAATCAGTGATATTTGACCCGGGATTTGACCAACTAAAAGCAATATCCGATTCATTGCATATTCCTTTTGGCATTTATTTGCACGCAGAAACTGGTGAGTTACAAAAAGGGATATACAATGAGATGGGGCAGCAAATCTGCCAATGGGCAGAAACTAACCACATACCACTTATGAAAGGGCTGGAAAATGGAGAAAAAATAAGGATGTACAAAGATATTATTCATCTTAATGAAAAAGGACAAAGGCATCTGGCTGATTGTCTGAAAAAAATGGTCAGTGAATTATTGCACAACAATGAAAACAAATAAACGCATTGCGATTTTACAACCCGAAGTACCACACTACCGAGAGGAGTTCTTTGACTTACTACGACAGCAGTGTGAGACTTCTGACGTATATATATATAACTCATTTGAGAGTACGAAACAACAAGGATTTAATATCGATACAAAAGGATTAAGGTACATACCAAACAAGCAACTGAAAGGTTTTCTTTTTTACAATCCGTCTCCATTACTCAGCAAAAGATATGACACACTGGTGCTGATGTTGCATTTTGCGCATATCACCACCTGGTTGTTACTGCTTACAAAATTCATTCATCGGAAGAAAATCATTCTGTGGGGACAGGGTATCTCTGTAAAGCGCTACTTGAAAGAGGAGAAGAAACCCGACTGGAAACTAAAAGCCCAGATAGCATTGGCTGACGGAGTATGGCTGTACATGCAAAAGGAACTGGAACAATGGAAACAAATCTTTCCACAGAAACAAATGGTAGCACTGAACAATACCTTGACAGGAGTCAACGAAATGTGCTACTACGTGCCGGAACTGAGTAAAGAGGAACTAAAAAAGAAATACGGTATCACACAGGAAGTGGTGTTGATTTTCTGTGCCCGCTTTGAATCAAACTACCGCAGAACAGATTTATTGGTGGAAGCGATGAAGCGGCTGGATAAGAACTGTTTCGGCTTCGTAATTATCGGTAAAGGAAAGAACAAGCCGAATTTCTCTGAATTTGACAATGTATATGACTTCGGTGCGGTGTATGATACGGCTGTTAAAAGAGAATTGTTTTCGCTCTCAGACATTTATTTTCAGCCGGGATGGGTAGGTCTATCCATCGTGGAAGCCATGGCCTACGGAAAACCGATCTTTACATTTGTGCGCAGTGAAGAAACCAAACAATGTGTGGAATACAGTTACATCCAATCAGAATATAACGGAATGCTGTTCGAAACAATCGAGGAGTGTGTCCGTTATATCTCACACATAGAAAAAGAAAAGTTGGCAAACATGGGACAGAATGCTCGCCACTTTGTGAAAAATAACCTGTCTGTAGAACAAATGGCCAATCATGCAATAAGTATCTTATGAGAGTAATTCATTATATCCCGACTATTGACCGAAATTGGGGCGGTACTACCGCTTATATGCAACTACTGGCCAATGAACTGAGCAAGCTGACGGAACTGCATATCTTTACACATGCTTCTGAAAATCCGGTAGAAATACAAAATTGCCAAATTCATAATTTAGCAACCATAAAACATCCAACTGAGTTCAAGAAACAATTCAAGTTTTTAATTAAAGAAATCCAGCCGGACGTGTTTCATGTAAATGGCTGCTGGACACCAGGCTGTGCACTGACACAGAAATGGGCACAGGAAATGAGCATCAAGGTGGTGCTTACGCCACACGGAATGTTAGAACCTTGGATTTTGGCTCGGCATTACTGGACACGCAAGGTGCCTGCCCTCCTGCTCTATCAGAAAGCGACAGTAAAAAAAGCAGACTATCTGCATGCTACAGCAGATAGTGAAAAAGAGAATCTGCTGAAATTAGGCTACAATACGCAAATTGAGGTAATTCCCAACGGTATTGAAGTAGAAAACATCGTACTGAAGAAAGACTGGGAACGAAAAAAACGAATTCTGTTCCTTTCAAGAATCCACGTAAAGAAAGGCATTGAATTCCTGTTGGAAGCAACAGCACTTCTAAAAGACAAACTAGATGGCTATGTCATTGAAATAGCCGGAGAAGGAGAAAAGGAATACATCGCTCAACTAAAGCAAAAAACAAAAGAACTACAGATTGAATCCCTTGTACAATTCTGCGGTGGAGTATATGGTGACCAGAAATGGAAACTGTTTCAAGAAGCAGATGTATTCGTATTGCCTACGTTCTCAGAAAACTTCGGAATTGTAGTGGCAGAAGCTCTGGCTTGCGGTACGCCTGTAATTACCACGAAAGGAACACCCTGGGAAGAATTGGATAGTGCACATTGTGGCTGGTGGACGGAAATCGGCACACAGCCTACTGCGGATGCGCTGAACAAGTTCCTGCAACTTTCTATTGAGGAACTGGAAGCAATGGGGCGGAACGGACGTAAGTTGGTGGAAGAAAAATATTCGTCACGGAAAATGGCGGAGGATATGGTGAATTTATATCATACCATTTTAAAAAATAAATCTATAAGCGAATAAATTATCCATGAAAAAATCTTATAACACGATAGATATCGCAAAATTTCTTTGTAGTATTGGAATTGTTGCATTACATATACCTCCAGTAGAAGGCTCATCTTCATTATTACCATACATAAATTTTATTACAAGTCTGTGTGTTCCTCTTTTCTTTATATTTTCCTCCTACTTATTTTTCAATAATAGAGAATGCGTTGTTAAGGTTATTGATATTAAGTGCATATTCCGGCGGATACCCGTTCAGCATTTCCGGTGATATCCGTTCAGTCCCCAGTTAGTATTCAGTGTTGTTGGCAAAGTTAATACTTCTTTCTTAGGCTCTCTCCTTTAAGGTCAAATTTTATTGCCTTATGCACGATTCTGTCCAGACAGGCTTCCGCAATGAGCTCGCTTTGGAACACATCATACCAGTCTGCAACGGGAAGCTGGCTGGCCAGGATGAGTGCCTTCCGGTTGTACCGGTCATCTATGATCTGTTCAAAGTCATGCTGTATCTGGCCGTCCAGCTTGACCATCCCAAAGTCATCGATAATCAGCAGGTCATGTGCGTTCAGCTTCCGGAAGAAGTTTGTTTCCCGTCCTTCCAGATGTGCAAGCTTCAGGTTCTCGATGAGCATGTTCATCGTGAAGTACAGTACCTTCCGGCCGTTCCTGCATGCCCTGTCACCCAGGGCACAGGCAAAGTAGGACTTCCCGGTTCCTGCCGGTCCGGTAATGATGACCGTCATTCCGCCCGTGATGTAATTTCCGGTTGCAAGGTCGGCTGCAGAGCAGGCCTGTATGCCCCTTGCCGTGTCCGTTTCAAGTTCTTCCATCGAGGCTCTCAGACGGAAGCCGGCATTCTTTATAAGACGCTGGATGCGGTTGTTCCCTCTCGTGTCACGTTCGTACTGGAGCATGATCTGCATGCCTTCACGCAGGGTAAGCTTGTCCAACTGATGTGTTTCTTCCAGAGAGCTCCAGCAGCTTGCCATTCCCGGAAGCTTCAGCTCGTGCAGTGTTCTTTCTGTTTCGTTGCTCATAATCATTTATTGTTGTTGGTTTATGTCATTTCCTGTAAAATAGTCTTTTCCGCGCATGTTCCCGTGGTTTGACGGTGTAGGCGCATGGAAGATTACCGTCTCGTCTGCGGATGCATTCATGCCGTTACGTCTGAGTATGGCTTCAAACTTGCTGTAGGAGTAAATACCGTACTCCATGCACTGACGGCAGGTAAGGTCAAACGTGGCAAGGTCATACTTCCTTCTGAGGCTGACTATGGAGTTGCACAGCTTGTAATACACCTCTTCAGGCTGTGCGGTACGTTTGGGGTCAAAGATTCTTTTTACATATTCATGGCAGTCAGGTGATATATCTTTTGCTTTCTCCACATAATAGGCTGCCGAACGCTCCATAATCACCCTGCAGCTGGATGCGAGATGTTCCCTGACTGTGGTATAGCCGTATGTATGGCTGCGGATATGTGAGGCCACCAGTTTCTGCTCCACATAGACCTTGACCCATGAACGCGTAAAGACTACTCTTGCCTGTTTTCCTACATGGATATAGGGGACGGAGTAAAAATGGGTCACCTTGTCCTGTCTCAGCTCCACATGGCAGTTTGCCTGTACTTTCAGATCGGCATACAGGCGCATCTCATAGGGTTCCGGTTTCAAGGGTTTCAGCAGCTCCTTCTCCATGGCATGAAAACGCTCCTCACGGCTGTAGGGACGCTTCTGCATACGGGTCTGGTTGTGCCTTTCCATCAGCTCCCATACGGCACGGTTCAGTTCCAGGAGTGAATGGAAGGTACGGTTACGCAATCTGGCATAGACACGGTTATATGTAATCCTTACGGAGTCCTCTACCAGAGCCTTCTGTGTTGGCGATGCCGGGTCGCATGGCAGTACCACGAAATGGTAGTAGTTGCCCATGTCCTCAAGAGCCTTGTTCAGCTTCGGCTCATGCCGGTCATTGCTGATTACAGCCGATTTGAGGTTGTCAGGAGTCAGTATGGAAGGTACACCGCCCAGATGTTCCAGACACATCCTTATGGCATACAGAAAGTCCTCCGTCTTCTGCGAAGGTACACATACCACATAGGTATAGTCG
>OKRU01000628.1_pt1 | contig 35464 bp, 30 predicted proteins | sample 1601131 | NCBI WGS metagenome assembly OKRU01 (sample SAMEA3541558, study PRJEB24748) | human gut metagenome | biome: human gut; feature: human-associated habitat; material: faeces | place: China | collected 2012
GTTGATGTCTTTTCCTCGCCCTACTTAGATGTTTCAGTTCAGGCGGTTCCCTTCCCATACCTATTTGATTCAGTATGGGATACCTTTCGGTGGGTTTCCCCATTCGGAAATCTCCGGATCACAGCTCATTTGCAGCTCCCCGAAGCTTATCGCAGCTTATCACGTCCTTCATCGGCTCCTGATGCCAAGGCATTCCCCTTGCGCTCTTTATAGCTTGACCTTTCGTCGAAATCGATGAAGCAAATTCCGCAAATCCCGCCTGGCTTACGCCCTGCGTGATTCGCTCCCTTGCTTCATCGTTTCTCCTCTCAAATCAAAACCCGCTTACGCTGGGCTTTTGATTTGTAAAGAGAACGAAAACAAGGTGTTCGCTTCGCTCACTTTTCAACACTAGTCAACTCATAGATAGTCCAATCGGTTCTCTATACAGTTGAATTATGCAGGCTCATGTTTCAAGAAGTTTTTTAGCTAAAAATTGTATTTTTACCCATCTCAGTTTTGAAATTGAAACTGAGAAAAAATTTCCTTTACTGTTGCCTTCTCATAATTGCATCATAATCACAATGTTCAGTTTTCAAGGTACATGGTTGAGTCTCTAAAAACTAGAAGCTCAATGAAATCTCAGAATCTTCTGAAATTTCAGTCAACTTCCAATAACTGTCAACTGTCAATTGTTAACTGTCAACTGTTTTGGCTGTGCCCTCTAAATTGAATAACGCAAAAACGCTCAAACACTTTGTACTGACCTTAGGACGTTACAGTTAAAATCTCGTTTCAACTGAAGTCTCCTTAGAAAGGAGGTGATCCAGCCGCACCTTCCGATACGGCTACCTTGTTACGACTTCACCCCAATTACCGGACCCACCTTCGGCCGCGCCCTCCCTAAAGGGTTAGACTACGGACTTCGGGTGTTCCCGACTCTCATGGTGTGACGGGCGGTGTGTACAAGGCCCGGGAACGTATTCACCGCGGCTTTCTGATCCGCGATTACTAGCAATTCCAGCTTCATGCAGGCGAGTTGCAGCCTGCAATCCGAACTGAGATGGCTTTTAGGGTTTTGCTCTACCTCGCGGCTTTGCTTCCCTCTGTTCGCCACCATTGTATTACGTGTGTAGCCCAGGACATAAGGGGCATGATGATTTGACGTCGTCCCCACCTTCCTCCGTTTTGTCAACGGCAGTCTCGCTAGAGTGCTCTTGCGTAGCAACTAACAATAGGGGTTGCGCTCGTTGCGGGACTTAACCCAACATCTCACGACACGAGCTGACGACAACCATGCACCACCTGTCTCAACTTTCCCCGAAGGGCACCTAATGTATCTCTACTTCGTTAGTTGGATGTCAAGTCCTGGTAAGGTTCTTCGCGTTGCGTCGAATTAAACCACATAATCCACTGCTTGTGCGGGCCCCCGTCAATTCCTTTGAGTTTCAACCTTGCGGTCGTACTCCCCAGGTGGAATACTTATTGTGTTAACTGCGGCACGGAAGGGGTCAGTCCTCCCACACCTAGTATTCATCGTTTACAGCGTGGACTACCAGGGTATCTAATCCTGTTTGCTCCCCACGCTTTCGCGCCTCAGCGTCAGTTGTCGTCCAGCAAGCCGCCTTCGCCACTGGTGTTCCTCCTAATATCTACGCATTTCACCGCTACACTAGGAATTCCGCTTGCCTCTCCGATACTCAAGGGATACAGTTTTGAGAGCAGTTCATGGGTTGAGCCCATGGATTTCACTCCCAACTTGCATCTCCGCCTACACGCCCTTTACACCCAGTAAATCCGGACAACGCTTGCAACCTACGTATTACCGCGGCTGCTGGCACGTAGTTAGCCGTTGCTTTTTCTCCAGGTACCGTCACTTTTTTCGTCCCTGGTAAAAGAAGTTTACAACCCGAAGGCCTTCTTCCTTCACGCGGCGTTGCTGGGTCAGGGTTTCCCCCATTGCCCAATATTCCCCACTGCTGCCTCCCGTAGGAGTCTGGGCCGTATCTCAGTCCCAATGTGGCCGTTCATCCTCTCAGACCGGCTACTGATCGTCGCCTTGGTGGGCCGTTACCCCACCAACTAGCTAATCAGACGCGAGGCCATCTTTCAGCAATAAATCTTTGACTTTCAAACGATGCCGCTCGAAAGTATTATGCGGTATTAGCAGTCGTTTCCAACTGTTGTCCCCCACTGAAAGGCAGGTTCCTCACGCGTTACTCACCCGTTCGCCACTAAAGCAAAAACCGAAATCTTTGCTTCCGTTCGACTTGCATGTGTTAGGCACGCCGCCAGCGTTCGTCCTGAGCCAGGATCAAACTCTCAAAAAATTGTATCTAAAGCCTGAAGGCTTCAAATCAAGTTTTTGAATAATTCGCTCTTAGCAATATTACTCAAGAATTTTCGTTGGCTGTTTTTCGCTTACGCTTAAACAATTCCATTAATTGTCCAAGGTGTTCTAGTTTGTCTTTACGTTATTCAATTTACAAGGTACAGCCGCTTTCATCAAGGTGTCTCGCAGAAAGCTTCATGATATTAACACTAAATGAAGAATTTGTCAAGCACTTTTTCGCTACTTTATCATTTTTCTTTTCCTTTCTGTCGGATGTGCATCTTATTTGCTATTTTTATCCTTTATTTTCCTTTTTTCACACATTGTCGGCAGGAAATACCATGCCGTTGCCGCGCACAGGGCCGCGAGCCAGCCATTTATGCGGAATCCTCCCAGAAAAAGGGCTGCGGCCAATGCAGCGGACCAGATGCGGTCCCCCGGGTGCTCCTGGGAGAGCAGCTGCGTCATCATCAGGAAAAAGCCCAGCGCCAGTCCCACCGCAGCCAGACTTTCCAGCCGCCGGACGGAACCCATCCCGGAAGCACTGCGGCTCAAAAGCAGAAACGCATTCTCCCCGACCCAGCCCACACCCGCTGCCGTTAGGCAAAAGGCAAGCGCCCACAGCCAGCCCTGCCGCCGCCCGCCTCCCGGCAGCAGAAGCGCCACCAGCAGCCATCCATCCGGAAGCTCAACTCCCGGCAGCAGATTTTCCGGCCGAATCTGGCGGAGACTGCCCAGCATCACCGCCGCCAGCAGCCCCGCCTCCGCCAGGCCCAGCACGCCGGAAGCCGCCTGTACTGCCTCCGGCCCCTTGTGCGCCAGCCAAAGAGCAAGGCCCAGCAAAATCAGCCCGATCCACATTCCGTTCCCCGCGCCCTGCCAGCTTGCGCCCGCCCAGGTCAGCGCCTGGCACAGTACAAAAGCGTCAAACAGGGCCTGCACCGCCCGGAGCCATCTGGGTATGCACGCATTCCCCCGCAGTCTTCGAAGCAGCGCCGCGGCTGTGCTGACGACCAGGACCCCCGGCCAGCCGGCACCCGCTGCGGTTCGGGCAAGGCCCGCCAGTGCGGCTTCCGGGATTCCGTTTTTCTCCTCACTGCCCTTCAAAACGCAGCTTCTCCCCCTCTGCTGTCAGTTTTGGGAGCTGCAGCTCCCTCTTTTGCAGGCGATACAGCGGTGCATCCGGACCGTGAGTCTTCAAAAAGGGGCCGATTTCCGAAAGCTCCGCCGTGCCCTCCAATTTATATACCCGGGTTCCCGGCCGCACATAGTCCTGCAGCTTTTCCATGCAATCCTCTGCTTCCCCTGTCAAAAGCACATAGTCTGCCGTATCCAAAAACAGGATTCCATGTGCTTCCGCCCGCAGCGCATCCACGGCTTTTTCCAGACTGTCGCCCCGGCCCGCACTGCCCGTATCCGCGGACACCCGGTACTGCCCCGCCTGTTTTTCAACCAACAGCGTTTCCACAGGCAGCAGTTTCCCAATCTCCGTGCCCCGCTGAGGCAGCAGAAGCAAAGCCAGCGCTGCCAGCCAAATCCATTTCTTCATACCTGCTTTCTCCTGTCTTCCGGATGGAGCAGCGGGTCTCGGAATTTGTCCGTGACCATGCGGTCCCGCAGCACATCGGCCCGGCCCTTGTGGAAGGGTGCCAAATAGGGCACCTCCAGGCATTGCAGCCCCGCCAGATGGCCCACCAGGACGATGAGCCCCGCCGTCAGGCCAAAGAGCCCCGCCACGGCGGCAATCAGCGCAAACCCAAGCCGCCACAGCCGCAGGGCCTCTGCCAAGTCCCGATTGGGCAGCACAAAGCCGCAGACTCCCGCAATGCTCACCGCGATCAGCGCCGCCGGGGACACCAGCCCCGCATCCACTGCCGCCGTACCAACCACAATGCCGCCGATGGTGGAGACGGATTGACCAACGGCCTGGGGCAGATGAATGCCGGACTCCTGCAGCAGCTCAAAGGCCAGCAGCAGGCTCACCACCTCTGCCGCCGTAGAAAAAGGCACATCCTTTTTGCTCTCAACAATGGCCCGCAGCAGGGGCAAGGGGATCATCTCCTGATGAAACACCGCCAGGGCGATATACAGCCCCGGCAGCAGCAGCCCCAGGACCAAGGCCCCATAGCGCAAAATCCGCAGGAAGGAGGCGCTGAGGTAGTCCCGGCTCCAATCCTCCGGGCTCTCCATCAGGTAGCCCAGGTCCGCCGGGGCCAGATAGCCCAGGGGCAAGCCGTCCACCAGCAGCCCCACCCGGCCCTCCAGGAGCCCGGCGCAGAATTTATCCGCCCGCTCCGTGTATTGAATCAAGGGAAAGGCCGTCTTCCGGGAACCGGTGACGTACTCCTCCACAGCGGAGGGAGCCAGGAAGCCATCCACATCGATCTTTTCCAGGCGATGCTGCATCCGCTCCACCAGGCGAGGGTCCGTCAGGCCGTCAATGTAGGCCACGGTCACATTGGTCAGACTTCTGCGGCCTACCTGGGTCTCCCAAAGCCGCAGAGCCGGGGTGCGCAGATGGCGGCGGATGAGGCTGGTATTGGACCGAACCGTCTCCACGAAAGCATCCTTGGGCCCCTTGACGGTATTCTCCACCTCCGGGGCGGAGATGCCCCGCTTCTCCCCGGTTTTAACCTCAAAGGCAATGGCCCCGGCCCCGGGGAAGAGAACGACGCAGAAGCCGTTGACCAGCTTCCGGGCCACGGTGTCCAGGTCCTTGCAGGGGTCCGCCACGCTGTTATAGACGTTTCCCAGCAGCGCCTCTTCATAAAGGGCCGCCGGTGTACTCCCGGTCAGATTGTCCGTAATGGGGCGGATGACGTGCTCCGAGGTATCGGCCCCTGAGGTCAGGCCGTCAATGGCATAGGCATAGAGGCTCACCCCATTGCAGCAAAGCCGCCGGACAATAAAGTCCGCCGCGCCCTCAAAAATCCCCGTGATAGTTTCATGGTTCACTTCCCCGGAATACATCCGCCTCACCTCCCGGGTAGGATTCCACAGATTTTTCACAGTATGCAAAAATGTACCAACACGCTCTTATTGTGAGCGATATATTTTGTATTTTTGTGGAAATTTCCATATGGCTATGATATAATATGGGTAAAATGTAATAAGTTTCTCAATATACACGCAAAGGAAATAAAAGCAAGCGTGCAGAAGTGTCTGCCAAATACGGATGATTGAAGGAGATTCTTATGATACTGGACAAAAAGAAGATGTCCGAAGAAGACATCAAATTGAACTACATAACGCCTGCCATCCAAAGCGGGTGGAAAAGCCATATCACAATGGAGACTAAAATAACAGACGGCCGCATCAATATCAGCGGCAATGTTGTTGCCCGCAGCAAGCCTAAGTTCGCTGATTACATACTTTATCTCAATGACGGGAAGCCCATCGCCGTAGTAGAAGCAAAAGATAATCATCACGCGGTATCTCACGGCTTGCAGCAGGCAATGACTTATGCTCAGATGATGGATCTCCCATTTGCATATTCCTCAAACGGAGATGCTTTTTATGAGCATGACTTTCTGACCGGGAAAGAGCAACAGATTTCCTTGGAGCAATTTCCGACACAAGAGATGCTTGTAGCGAGATATTACTCCGAGCTGCACAGCGGCAAGGGCATTTCTGATTTGGAAAAGAAAGTCGTCTCTCAGCCGTACTATTCTTCTCAGAGCACGTACCCTCCTCGCTATTATCAAAGGAATGCGGTTAACCGGACTGTTGAAGCCATTGCCAGAGGGCAGCAGAGGCTGCTGCTTGTCATGGCAACAGGAACAGGAAAAACATATACCGCTTTTCAAATTGTGTACCGTCTGCTCCGTTCTGACATGAAAAAGAGGATTCTGTACCTGGCAGATAGGAACATTCTTGTTGACCAGAGCATTTTGCAGGACTTTGCTCCGCTTGAGAAAACCATTTACAAAGTGGACTTTTCTGACAAGGATTGTTTGAGCAAAATTGCATCCCATGAAGTGAACTTTGCTCTCTACCATCAAATGGTCGGGCAAAATGATGAGGAACACTTCAGGCAAATACCGTCAAAATACTTTGACCTCATAATTGTGGATGAGTGCCATCGCGGAAGTGCAAAAGAAGACAGCAACTGGCGGAAGGTCCTCGAATACTTTTCTTCCGCTACACAGATCGGCATGACCGCCACGCCAAAGGAAAGCGAAAAAGTTTCGAATATCGATTACTTTGGAGAGCCTGTTTATACTTACAGCCTAAAGCAAGGCATTGAAGACGGATTCCTTGCCCCGTTCAAAGTCATCAATATTACAACCAACATTGGTGACGGATGGAGACCGCATAAGGGACAGACCGACATATACGGCAATGTAATTGAGGATCGGATCTATAACAACAGGGATTACGACTACAATATCATTCTCCAAGACCGCATTGATGAGGTTGCAAGGGAGATCACGGAATATCTGAAAAGCACCGACAGAATGCAGAAAACCATCGTATTCTGTGCTTCTGAAGATCATGCTGAACGTATGAGAATTGCCCTTATCAACCAAAACGCCGACATGGTTCGGGAGAATCCGGATTACTGCGTAAGAATCACCGGCTCTGATATTTACGGAAAATCCAAGCTCGACTATTTTATCTCCGTATCCAGTCCTTATCCGGTTATTGCCACTACATCCGAACTGCTTTCCACCGGAGCAGACTGCAAAATGACAAAGCTGATCGTCCTGGACAAGACAGTTGAGAGTATGACAACCTTTAAACAGATTATCGGGCGAGGGACTCGTATCAGAGAAAAAGACGGCAAGACGCATTTCGTTGTTATGGACTTCAGGAATGTGACACGACTTTTTTCTGACCCCGACTGGGACGGCCCTATTGAGCAGAGCGAAGGTTTCCAGCATGGCGGCAGCAATCCAAAAGGCGACAGTCACGGAGACGGCAGGAAAGAGCCTTCCATTGAATCGCCTGTTGTCGATAAAGACGGATGCAAGGTGAAAATCATCAACAAAACCGTTTCCGTCTATGATGCAAGCGGCAAGCTGCTCCGTCAGGAAGATATCATCGATTACACAAGGACCAATATCCAGGGCGAGTATGCGTCCCTGTCCGATTTCATCCGCAAGTGGAACGCCTCCGACAAAAAGGAAGCCATAAATCAATCCTTCATGGCAATGGGTATTGACTTGAACGCACTGAAAAAGGACCAGGGGATGTCCGATGTGGATGATTTTGATTTCATCTGCTATGTGGCATATGGCAGAAAACCGCTGACGAGGAAAGAGCGCGCAAACAACGTCAAAAAGAAGGACTTTTTCAGCAAGTATTCCGCTGACGCACAGGCTGTTCTTTCGATTCTCCTGGACAAGTATATGAACCAGGGCATCGGCGAAGTGGAGGACATCAAGGTTCTTTCTCTCGCGGATTTTGCAGAATTCGGAAAGCCCGCAAAGATTGTACGGCTGTTTGGCGGCAAGCCCCAGTACGAGGCAGCTATTAAGGAACTTGAAGCAAGCATTTATGAACTAGAGGTAAGTTAACATGGCAATGCAGTCAGGCTTTATAAAAAGAATCCGCGATATTATGCGCATGGACGCGGGTATCAACGGCGATGCGCAGAGAATCGAGCAGATGGTATGGATGCTTTTCTTAAAAGTATACGATGCCAAAGAGGATGATTGGGAACTAAACGAGGATAACTATCAGTCCATCATTCCCGAAGATCTCCGCTGGAGAAATTGGGCAAAAGCAGACAGCAGCGGTCACGCTATGACTGGAGACAAGCTGCTGAACTTTGTCAATAACACCTTGTTCCCTGTGCTGAAAGGCAATGATGTAAAAGAGGGCGATACCATTCTCTATGAGGGAATCAAGGTCACACCCGATACCCCGATTAAAAAGGCAATCGTAAAATCGACCTTTGAGGACGCCAATAACTACATGAAAGACGGCGTCTATCTCCGTCAGGTCATCGACGTCATTGACGAAATTGAATTTGATGATGTCAAGGAGAGCCACGCTTTTGGCTTTGTATATGAAGAAATTCTGAGAGAATTACAGTCTGCCGGCTCCTCCGGTGAGTTCTACACACCGAGAGCTGTCACGGAGTTTATGGCGCTGATGATTCAGCCGAAGCTCGGCGAAAAGATGGCTGACTTTGCTTGCGGCACAGGTGGCTTTATCACCTCTTGGCTTGGACAGTTATCCAAGCAGGTAACCGATACTTCTGCTCAAAAGCAGCTTGATGACAGCATTTACGGAATCGAGAAAAAGCCGTTCCCGTATCTGCTCTGCGTAACCAATATGCTGCTGCATGACATTGAGGTTCCGAACATCTATCACATGAACTCGTTGAAGCATAATCTGCTGGACTATACGGACGCGGATAAGTTCGACGTCATCTTGATGAACCCTCCCTATGGCGGACATGAGGACAAGTCCATTCAGGGATTCTTCCCCGATGACTTGGCAAGCTCAGAGACAGCCGATCTGTTCATGTCTGTTATCCTATACCGGTTAAAAAAGAATGGCAGAGCTGCCGTTGTTGTGCCGGATGGTTTCCTGTTCGGCTTGGACAATGCAAAGATGAACATCAAGAAAAAGCTCATTGGCGAATTCAATCTGCACACGGTTGTCAGACTGCCCAGTTCTGTATTCAGCCCCTATACTTCCATCACCACCAACCTGTTGTTCTTTGATAACACAAAGCCGACAACGGAAACATGGTTTTACAGAGTGGATATTCCGTCCGACAGAAAGCACTTTTCCAAAACAAAGCCGATGGAATTGAAGCACTTTGATGATTGCATCGCATGGTGGAATCACAGAGAGGTCATTTCCGACGGCGACTCCTTCAAGGCGCAGAAATATACTGCCGATTACCTGCTGAATGAGCAAGGCTGCAACATCGACCTTTGCGGTTATCCCCACGAGGAGGAAGAAATTCTCTCCCCGCTGGATACGATCCGGGAGTATCAGGAACGTAGAACGGCTTTGAATGCCGAAATCGACAAGGTGCTTGCAGAGCTGGAAGCCTTATTGCCGGGAGGTGTAGTTGAATGACCCCTGAGCAGTTAAAGGCAAGCATTCTTCAGTATGCCATTCAAGGAAAACTTGTTGAGCAGAGACCGGGAGAAGGAACTGGCGAAGAACTGTACCACCAGATTCAAGAAGAAAAGCAACGGCTTATTAAAGCAGGCAAAATTAAAAAAGAAAAATCCCTGCCGAAAATTGCAGAGGATGAGATCCCGTTTGACATTCCGGAAAGTTGGAAGTGGGTGAGGTTAGGTGAGTTGACATACAACTGGGGGCAAAAGGCACCCGTTAACAGCTTTTGCTATGTTGATGTCGGATCAATAAATAATGTCTCGAATGCTTTAAGCAGCGAAAATATGATTGTCGAAGCGAAAGATGCTTCTTCAAGAGCAAAGAAAATTGTCAAATATGGTGATGTTATTTTTGCAACCATTAGACCATACCTAAAAAATATCTGTATTATAGACAGAGATTTTCCATATGAGCCAATCGTAAGTACCGCATTTGCAGTAATGCATTGTCCAGAAGGATTGCTTAATAAATATTTATATTATTATTTATTATCTCCGACATTTATGACTTTTGCCAACGCAAGTGACAAATCAAAAGGAGTTGCCTATCCCGCAATCGGAGAAAAAGACTTTTTTAAAGGTATCATCGCGGTGCCTCCCTTTGCAGAGCAAAAGCGTATCGTCGCAAAAATTGAAGCTCTTCTCCCCTGTGTTGACCGCTATTCCGCAGCCTACGAGAAGTTGGAGCAGTTCAACGCCAAGTTCCCGGAAGAAATGAAGAAGTCCATTCTTCAATATGCCATTCAGGGCAAGCTCGTTGAGCAGCGACCGGAAGAAGGAACCGGTGAGGAACTGTATCGGCAGATTCAAGAAGAAAAGAAGCGGCTTATTAACGCAGGCAAAATCAAAAAAGAAAAGCCTCTGCCGGAAATTGCAGAGGATGAGAAGCCGTTTGATATTCCGGAGAGTTGGAAGTGGTGCAGATTTTCAGATGTTATTGATGTTCGTGATGGCACACACGATAGTCCAAAATATGTTCCTGTAGGCATTCCATTAGTAACAAGCAAGAACTTAGTCAATGGCTTTATCGACTATAGTAATGTAAAATACATTACCCAAGAAGATGCTGATAAAATCAATGCAAGGTCTATGGTTCATGATGACGACATTCTTTTTGCTATGATTGGATCGATAGGTAATCCTGTATTAGCAAAAATGGACAGAGAATTCTGTATTAAAAACATGGCTTTGTTCAAGAGGTTGGCCAATACTGAAATTTCGATGCGGTATGTATATTGGTTCTTATTCTATGCTCAGTACAAGCTGAAAAAAGAAGCATCAGGCGGCGTTCAATCGTTTATATCTCTATCCAGATTTAGAGAATACTTGATACCACTCCCCCCCGTTGCCGAACAGGACCGCATTGTTGCCAAAGTGGAAGAAATCCTACCGCTGTGTGAACGATTGAAATGAGGCAAATATGGATAAAGAGACAATGAACGATTCAGAAATTGTTAATAGCGATGAATGGAAATTTCTTTTGCTGATGATGTTTATAGATGATGTTAAGCAAAGGAATTCACAATGGGAAAGTTTCGAAAACGAACTCATCTACAGAAATCGTTTTTCTGTAAAGCATCCAGTCATAGACGAAATCCATGAATGTCAAAAAAGTGCAGTAACAGTGCGCAGCAAAGGCTCTGTATTATACCGAGCTCGTGTGTTCGAGAAAAGCAACTTCAACCAGCTTGTAAAATACTATTTGCAAGAAAGCGGATACAGTCAATCCGATATTGAAAAAATACTCGGCGAGTGGACAGATGAGCAAAAATTACTTTCCTTAATGCCGGAACTATTCAGTGACTATGACTACAAGCAAACACCCGAACTTGTAAACGCCCAGAAAAAATGGAAGAGAAACATCAAATTTAAAGGGTGGAGCAAGAAAGATTCTGGCGCGCCCCCCGCCGAACATATTGGCAATGGGAGAGCGAATCCTGACCATATTCGGTATTTATATTTGTCAGAGGATGCAGTAACCCCGGTATACGAAGTCAGGCCGATTATTGGGGATACCGTGAGCGTTGCAAAATTCAGGTTACAAAAAGAGGTAAGACTGTACGATTTAACTTTTGACATGCACAATATTGGAAATGAAAATGTGGTAGAGTTACCGAGATTATACAACACAATTGGCGCAATGTTTTCTAGACCGTATAACGGAGACGCTGCTAAATACCTTTCCACACAATATATTGCAGAAGAAATAAAAAACATGGGTTTTGATGGACTGCGATTTAGAAGTTCCCTGAATAAGAATGGTTATAATATAGTCTTGTTTAATCCTGACGATTGTGTAGCAGTTTCTTCCGACCTTGTAGAGGTTAAAGGTATTGATCTAAAATTAGATGAGCCCATGATTTACAAAGTTGGAACACCAAAACTTAAAGAAGAGATGACCAATTTAGATTGGATGAAATAACTTGGAATGAGGTGATTTGCCTGATTGACCGAATTGTACATGAGATTCGTATGGCTCTGTCCCATGAACTGCATTTGTCAGCATTAGCACTTGCGCTGACTTTACCTGACACCTGTGGAAAAGCTGAATATCCCAACGAGGATTACAACGGCGTGCGCTATAAAAACTGGTGCAGCCAATATGTTATTACAGATAGATGTGATTCTCCATACGGATATGATATGCCCTATCTGAACGAGGAAATTATTTATAGTTTGCGTAATTGTCTGCTTCACCAAAGCACACCAAATGTAGAGCAATCAAGAATTCACGAATCTCGGTGCAAGGTTGATAAATTTGAGCTTGTCATAACCGGAGAAAATGGTGCTAACGGTGATCTGAGCATGGTCGCCTTTGGCAGGGATAAGCACATAGTACATCGGGAATTGAAAATTGATATCTCCCACTTATGCTGCATTCTTTGCACAGCAGCAGAGAAATATTACAAGAACAGCAAAGCAAAGTTCGATTTTATAAAGTATTCCATTGAAGACGACAGAGCCCCTATCTTTTTGTAAGACGCAACCACTAATCAACTTCAGGGCGTCCGAATGAAAAATTCACTCTTTGTATCCTCAATGGCACACGTTTAACGCTTTATAATCCCCAACCATTCAAAAAGCGAGGACGCAACACACCCGCGTCCTCGTTTCATACTGTCGAATGACACTTACAGGAGCTCCCGCATCACCCGCATATCGTCCCGTTTTCCGTTGAACACCGCCATGACGTACACGGCGTTCTTCTCTTTTTCATACAGATAGAACAGCAAGTAGTCCCCGTGGACCAGGAAGCGATAGCCGCTGCTTTTCAGTACCCGGTCTCTGGGAACGGCGCCGGATTCCGGGAACTGTTCCAGGCGCGCTGTCTCCTGCTGCAGCTCCCGGACAAAGCGGACGGCAAAGGCTTTATCCTTGGAAATCTCCGCAAGGCTGCGGGCAACATCCAGTAGATCCGACTTGGCCGTGTCCGTAAAGATCACTTTGCAGCTCATACGTCCAAGTTCTCCAATTCATCCAGGATATCCGCAAACGCATCCTCGGCGCTCTGCACCCTGCCGAGCTTGATGTCGTCCATGGCCTGGGCCAGGTGGGAATAGACCTGGAGCTTCGCTTCCAGAGCGTCAATATAGCGCAGCTGGTGCTGAAAATCCTCATGGCTGAGAAGCACCGTATCTTCCCTTCCGTTGACGGTGATGGCCACGGGATTCTGCCGGGTAAGGGCGGAAATCTGGGCATAGTTCGTGCGAATGTCCTTGGAGGGGCGAATGGAAATGTTCGGGCTCATGAAAATGCCTCCTTGTTTTGGTAGTCATATTATATCCCAATCTTGCCACCTTGTCAACGTTGGTACGCAAAAAGCCCGCCTGCAAATCGTGCAGACGGGCTTCTCTATCAAATTTTTCACTGTGCGCTGGGCACGACCTCCGGGCCGATGGGGCAATCGTAACCGGCGGCGGCGGTTTCCTGGAACTCCTGCCGGGCGGCTTTTACCAGCTCGGGCTTTTCCATCAGGTCCATGGCAGCACCGGCCAGGACTTTAGCGGCGTACAGCAGGCCCTTGTGGGCCATGCCGGTCTTGCCGGCGGCAACCACCTGCCAGCTGTGGCCGGGGACCTGGGAAGGCCAGGTGGCCGTATTGAACTGGGCGGTGGGGGTCAGCCAGCTGACGTCGCCCACATCCGTAGAGCCGGGGCTATAGGAATAGGCAGGGTAATAGGGCACCACAAAGTCGTTGATGGCCTTATTTCCATGGTCGGACAGCTGAATGATCTGCCTTTTGAGCACGGGGTTGGTCTCCGTGCTGTGGCCGGGCAGGCCATCGTGGGGGTAGGTCTCGCGAAGTTTGGCCGCGAAGTCCCACTCCTGCTGGGTATACTCCGGCAGAGGGGCTTCCACCAGATTGTCGTAGAGCAGCTGCTCCAGGACGGTATTGGACAGGGTATCGGAGGTGCCGTCCAGCTGGTGCCAGGTGACGGTGGTGCCGGTCATGAGGGCCGCGCCCTTGGCGATGTCATTGACCCGGGCCAGCAGGGCCTTGGCCTTGCGGACGGTTTCCGCCCGGACCATATAGATGAGCTTCGCCGTGGGCTGCACCACATTGGGGGAAATGCCCCCGGCATCGGCGATGGAATAGTGGATAGAACTCTTGGGCTCCATATGCTCCCGCAGGAACTGAACGCCTATATTCATCAGCTCCGCGCCGTCCAGGGCGGAACGGCCCTCCCAGGGGTTGCCTGCGGCGTGGGCAGCGGTGCCCGCGAACTCATAGACCATCTGCAGGCAGGCGGCATTGGAGCCGGTGGTGACCTCATTGGTGTAGCCGGGGTGCCAGGTGATGGCGGCATCCAGGTCCCGGAACAGACCGTCTCTGGCCATAAAGGTCTTACCGGCGCAGCCCTCTTCTCCGGGACAGCCATAGAAGACGACCGTACCGTGGAGCTTTCCGGCTGCGATTTGGTCTTTGATGGCAATGGCCGCACTGAGGCTGGCCGCGCCCAGCAGATTGTGGCCGCAGCCCTGGCCGCTGCCGCCCTCGCAGAGGGGCTGCTTCTCGGTCACACCGGGGGCCTGGGACAGGCCGGACAGGGCGTCATATTCCGCCAGAATGCCGATTTTCGGGCTGCCGGAGCCGTAGGTTCCGGAAAAGGCCGTAGGAATACCGCAGAGGTTCTCTTCCACCCGGAAGCCCTCCTGCTTCAGCAGGGCCACATAGGCGGCAGTGGACTTGATTTCCAGCATGGACAGCTCGGCATATTCCCATATCTTGTCACTGAGGGTGAGAATATCCTCTTTTTTCGCTTCAACGGTCTGATAAAGCTCCTGCTTGCTCATATTACAGCACCTTCTTCAGGAAGTCCTGGAGCCGGGGATGGGTGGGATTGTTGAAAATCTGCTCCGGGGCACCCTGCTCCAAAATGTTGCCCTCAGCCATAAACAGCACCCGATCGGAAACCTCCCGGGCAAAGCGCATCTCGTGGGTAACGATGACGCTGGTCATGCCCGTATCCACCAGGCCCTTGATGACATCCAGCACCTCGCCCACCATCTCGGGGTCAAGGGCGGAGGTAGGCTCGTCGAAGAGCATTACGTCCGGCTCCATAGCCAGTGCCCGGACAATGGCAAGCCGCTGCTTCTGGCCGCCGGAGAGGTTGCCGGGCATTTCATCGTACTTGTCCAGCAGGCCGACCCGGGAGAGCAGGTCCTTTGCCATCTGGCTGGCCTCGGCCTCGCTCTTGCCCTTGAGCATCTTGGGGGCCAGGGTGATATTCTGGGCCACCGTCAGGTGGGGGAACACATTGAAGTGCTGGAACACCATGCCCATCTTCTGCCGGTGAAGATCGATGTTCACTTTGGCAGGCTTGGGGAGCTTTCCCTCCTTGATGAGCTGCTTTTCCTCCTTGGTCAGGTTGCCGGTGATCTCGTCGCCCTCGAAGTAGATTTTGCCGCTCTCAGGCTTTTCCAGCAGGTTCAGGCACCGCAAAAAGGTGCTCTTGCCGCCGCCGGAGGGGCCGATGATGGAGACCACCTCGCCCTTTTCAATGGTCTGGTTCACGCCCTTGAGGACGTGCAGCTCGCCATAGCTCTTATGCAAATCAACGGTTTTGATCATTTCCATAATTAAACAGTTCCTTCCTTTTTCGCCTTGTGGCTGCGGTAGCTGTTGGGGTTTGCCATCTTCTTGCCGAAGCGGTCCACGATTTTGCTCAGAGGATAGGTCACGCACAGGTAGATAATGGCAACGATGGTCAGAGGCTCCAGGGTCAGATAGGACACGCCCTTGACCACCAGGTAAGAGGTCATGATATCGCCCAGGAAGAAGGTAGAGGCCAGAGAGGTCTCCTTCAGCATCATGATGAACTCATTGCCCAGAGCCGGCAGAATATTGCGCACAGCCTGGGGCAGGATGATCTTCACCATGGTCTGGCCCTCGCTGAGGCCCAGAGAACGGGCGGCCTCGGTCTGGCCCTTGTCCACGGCCTGAATGCCGGAACGGATGACCTCGGACACATAGGCAGAGGAATTGATACACAGAGAGATGGAAACCCACATGAACTGGCTGAGCTTCATGAATTTGAAGATGTTGGGCAGCACGAAATAGAACACATACAGCTGCAGCAGAATGGGGGTGCCCCGCAGGACCTCTACATAGACGGAGGCGATGAAGCGGAGAATCTTGGACTTGGACATCTTCAGCATGGCAACCAGGGTGCCCAGAACGGTGCCCAGGGCCACGGAGATAAAGGTCAGAATCAGGGTGTTTTTCAGGCCGGTGAACAGGAAGAGCTTCCAATACTGGCTCCAAATCTTTGCCATATTCGGCAGAAACAGGCTAAAATCCATCTTTCTAAATTCCTTTCAAATCATTATAGCATCATTTGTGCATTTTTCAAGAGCAGGGGGTGCTCGCAGGATGCTTCTCTTTTCAGCGCGGCGGCGCTGCGTTCAAAAGGAAAGCATCCGTTTTATGGGATTCTTTCCGGACATACCGCTGCGAACCAGTGGCTTTGGCCACCGGTTCGCAACGGTTTTTCGTTTCCGTAATTAGTTGGCAACGTTGCCGTTGTCGTCGTAGGAGACCTCAATGCCGGAGATGGCCTTGGCCTCTTCATACCAGGTGTTCCACTGGTCCTTGGAGGAAGCAAGAGCCTCGTTGACGGCCTCGGTCAGTGCATCGTTGCCCTTCTGGATCAGGGCCACGTTGCCGGTGTACTTCTCGTCAACCACGAACTTGAAGCCGGACATGGCAATGTCGGGGTTGTTGGCGATGATGGCTTCGCCATTGCCCTTGGCCACTGTGATGCAGTCAAAGTCGCCGTTCTTCAGCTGCAGCACACCGGTGCCCAGGTCGGTGAAGAGGGTGAGCTCGCTGTCGGGCAGCTGCTCGGTGGTCAGGGACTGCTGCAGGGAGGCGTTCTGTGCGCCGATCTTGGCGCCCTTCAGGCCGTCGGCAGTGGCGAACTTGTCGCCGTTGGAGGCCAGGGTGATCAGGACCTGCTCGTCTTCGTTGTCACCGGCGTGGTAGTAGTTGGAGATGTTGTAGTTCTGGGTCCGCTCTTCGGTCCAGCTGAAACCGGAGATGGTCATATCCACGGTCCCGGCGTAAACGGCGGTCTGGCAGGCGTCGAAGCTCATGGGCATGATCTGCAGCTCCAGGCCCAAGCTCTCGGCAATGTACTTTGCCAGAGTCACATCGAAGCCGACGTACATATCCTGGCCCTGCTTGGTGGGGTCGGTGAACTCCATGGGGGCGAAGTCGGGAGAGGTGGCGACGGTCAGGACGCCGGGAGTAACGGTCTTGATCTCGGCCGCTGCGGCGGTTTCCCCTGCGGCGGTGGTGTCGACAGCGGCTGCGGTGGTGGAAGTGGAGGTGGTGCTGCCGCAGCCAACCAGCATAGCGGCCAGCATCAGTGCGGCGAGGATAAAGCTAACGGTCTTTTTCATTTTCATTGACTCCTTTTCTCCGGGGGTTGATTGATGGCTGTATTATAGCGCGAATATTATGCAATTTCAATTGATAAAACATACAAATCGGAATTCTTTTTGCAGCGTATCTTATGTATGTTTTGTATATCCAAATTCATTTTTTTCTTGCATATTTGCATAATTATATGTTTTATTCATAATTTTCCGTATATCCGCATATTTCAGCATTCCGTATACAGCGTATATTATTCAAGTAAATATGCATATTTGCATAGAAAGGGCCGCACAAAAAGGCGAGGCCTCCGGAGAGGTCTCGCTTGATTCACTCTGTTGATAACTTTGGGGTATCATAAAAAGAAGATCAGGACAGCAGCAGCTTGTCGTCGGCCTCGTCGGAGCCGGAGGCCTTGCTGAAGAGCTCCAGCAGCTGCTCAACAGTCAAGTGCCTCTTCTCCTCGCCGGAAACGTCCACGGCCACGTGGCCCTCATACATCATGATCAGGCGGTTGCCATAGGTAATGGCGTCGCGCATATTGTGGGTGATCATCATGGTGGTCAGGCGGTTCTTCTCCACAATGCGCTGCGTAGCCTCCAGGACCTTGGCGGCGGTCTTGGGGTCCAGGGCGGCGGTGTGCTCATCCAGCAGCAGCAGCTCCGGCTTTTGCAGGGTGGCCATCAGCAGCGTCAGAGCCTGGCGCTGGCCGCCGGACAGCAGGCCCACCTTGGCGGTCATCCGGTTTTCCAGTCCCAAGTCCAGGATTTTCAGCTGCTCGATATAGCGCTCCCGGTCCGCCTGGGTAATGCCAGGGTGCAGGGTGCGGCGCTTGCCCCGACGGTCTGCCAGGGCCAGATTTTCCTCGATCTGCATGGTGGCAGCCGTGCCCATCATAGGGTCTTGGAACACCCGGCCCAGGTAGGCCGCCCGCTTGAATTCCGGCAGACGGGTGATGTCCCGGCCGTCGAGAATGATGGAGCCCGTATCCACCTGGATGGTGCCCGCCACGGCGTTCAGCATGGTGGATTTGCCCGCGCCGTTGCCGCCGATGACGGTGACAAAATCCCCGTCGTTCAGGGTCAGGTTCAGGCCGTTCAGAGCCGTTTTGGCATTCACCGTGCCGGGGTTAAAGGTCTTGCTGACGTTTTTGATCTCAAGCATTCCGGGCACCTCCCTTCTCTTTCTTCACATGGATACTGTTCTTCCAATAGGGAATGGACAGGAACAGGGCCACAATGGCCGCGGTAAAGAGCTTCAGATCGTTGGTATTCAGGCCCAGCTGCAAAACGATTTGCAGCACCAGATAGTAGATCACCGCGCCCACCACCACGGAGCAGAGCTTCAGGGCAAAGTTTCTAAAAATCTTATCCAGCAGCACCTCGCCGATGATGACGGCGGCCAGACCGATGACGATGGCGCCCCGGCCCATATTCACATCCACCGCGCCCTGGTACTGGGCCAGCAGCGCGCCGGACAGGGCCACCAGGCCATTGGAGAGCATCAGGCCCACGGTGACGGCGACCCGGGTGTCAATGCCCTGGGCGCTGGCCATGCGGCGGTTGGCGCCGGTGGCCCGCAGACCGGAGCCATACTCCGTGCCGAAGAACCAATAGAGGATGCCAATGAGCACCGCCAATGTGACGACTGCGGGAATCAGGGGATTCCGCGCAGACAGCTCCTTCACAAACCGCTGGGATACCACCAGATTGTACTTGTCCACGGAAATGGGCTGGTTGGACTTGCTGCCCATGATCCGCAGGTTCACGGAGTACAGGGCCAGCTGGGTCAGAATGCCCGCCAGAATGGCCGGAATGCCGCAGCGGGTGTGCAGCAGGCCCGTAACCATGCCCGCCAGCATGCCCACCAGGAATGCACACAGCAGGGCGATCCAGGGGTTGCAGCCGGAACGCATGAGCATAATGCACACCGCGCCGCCGGTGGCCAGGCTGCCGTCTACGGTCAGGTCCGCCACATCCAGAATGCGATAGGTAATGTACACGCCAATGGCCATAATGCCCCAGAGCATTCCCTGGGCAATGGCGCCGGGCGCGGCATTCAAAAGGGAGGAGAAAAACATAGGCTTGTTACCTCAAATCTTTCTAAAAATTGCAACACAGGGGCAGGGCGAAAGGGCCCTGTCCCTGTATTCTATTCCATTGTATCAGCCCTCGATGGCTGCGTAGTCATCGGGAACGGTGACGCCCAGGGTCTCGCAGTTGGCCGCGTTGTACTTCTTGGTGACCTGGGGTGCGTACTCCACAGGCATTGTGGAAATGTCGGCCTCACCGGTCAGAATCTTGACGGCCATCTTGCCGGTGGCATAGCCCAGATCATAGTAGCTGATGGACAGGGTCGCCACGCCGCAGCCCTGGCAGATGCCCTCTTCGCCGGCAATGACGGGAACGCCCGCAGGCAGAACCACATTGGCGATGGCCTCGGTGTTGGAGGCGGCGGTGTTATCGGTGGGGATGTAGATCACGTCGCTGGAATCACAGGCCTTCTGGGTCACGGAAGCCACATCGTTGGTATCGGTGAAGGCGTACTCCTCACAGGTCAGACCCGCCTGCTCCAGATAGCCCCGGATCATATCCACCTGGTACTTGCTGTTGGACTCGGCGGAGCAGTACAGCAGGCCCACGGTCTTGGCATCGGGGAACAGCTCCCGGAGCATGGCCGCCTGCTGGTCCAGAGGAGCCAGGTCGGAGGTGCCGGAGATATTGCCGCCCACGGTGCCGGTCCAGTTGTCAATTTCCAGGGCGGAGGCATAGTCCGTCACGGCGGTGCCCAGAACGGGGATATCGGCAGTGGCAGAGGCAGCGGCCTGCAGAGGGGCAGTGGCGTTGGCCAGGATCAGGTCCACCTGGGAGGCCACCAGGCCATTGACGATGGTGGCGCAGTTGACGCTCTCGCCGGAGGCGTTCTGCTCATTGAAGGAGACGGCATCGCCCAGCGCTTCCGTCAGGGCGTCCTTGAAGCCCTGGGTAGCGGCGTCCAGTGCAGGGTGCTGCACCAGCTGGCAGATACCGACGGTATAGGTCTTGCCGGATTCGGTCTCGGCGGAAGCCTCGGAGGCTTCGGCCTCGGCTGCGGCTGTGGTCTCAGCGGCAGCGGCGGTGGTGGCAGCGGGCGCAGTACCCGTGCAGGCCGCCATGGATACCAGCAGCAGGGCTGCCAGCACAAGCGCAAGTGCTTTTTTCATTTTCATTTTCTTCCCTTCGTGCTTTCTCTACGAACTTTTGTGCTCCACCGGTGGAGCACTTCTCGACTACTATACACCTGCTTTTCCCAATTGTCAACGAGAAAAATAAATTATTTTCGAAGAAATCGTATATTTCTCAGGCAAAACCTGAATTATTCCCTTTCAAAATGAATATATGCATTTTCCCATTCATTTTTCGGCTCCGGGGCGGAATTTTTTCATTTTCCCCGCTTCCGGCAAATTCGGCGCTGGAAACGTGGTATGCTGGCGGCAGTACAAACGCATGGAGGGATGGAATATGCGCAGAAAGATCTGTATTCTGGTTTTGAGCTTGCTGCTGTCCGCGCTTCCCCTGGGGGCCGGTGCGGAAAACGCCCTGGTTTTGGAAGGCGGCACAAAGGACCTGCTCTTTGCCGCCGACGGCAGCACACCCATGGACCATCTGTTCGGCAGCTACCTTGCCATCAGCCCCGGGGAAAATCCGGAAGAGACCGTAGTCCTCCGCCCCCCGGCGGAAATGCGGCTGGTGCTGCAATGCCTGGACGTAACCCCGGCGCTCTCCGGCATCCGCCTGACCGTTCAGGGAGAGACGCTTCTCTATGACGGTCCCCTTGCCGGTCTGGCAGACCTGGGCCTGTTTTCTCCGGAGGAGACCCAATTGCAGCTGCGCCTGGCGATTCCGGAGGACCTGAGCCTTCAGGGCCGGAGAGACTGGCCAAAGCTGCGCTGGTGCCTGACCGCCCAGAGCCCCCAGTCCCCCAAAACCGGGGACTGTGTCCGCCTCCCCGCCGCCGTCTTCACCGGCGCGCTGACAGGCCTGCTGCTGGCCCTGCCCTGGGGCCGCAGATTCCGCCGGGTGCAAAAGCCCTAGGCGCAGGCCGGAAGGGCTCAGTAAATGCCTCCCCTGAAAGGTATAGAGGATGTTGGCCGCTTGCGGCCTACAGACTCTTAATGCACAGCTGGAGGTGGCCCGTCAGGGCCGGAAGGGTTCTGACTGATGCCTAGTTAAAGATTTCGGCTGGGTATCCCTCCGGGGGCCCCTTTCTTGTCCCGCCAAGAAAGGGGGAAAGAATGCGGCTTAAGGAGGCGCTGAAAGGTTTGCTCCCGCAAACCAATCCGCCCTCCTTAAGAATTCTTCCGGCCCGCTCTTCGTTTAGAGAAGCAGGGTTTCGGCGCTTTCTACGGAAGAATCCCCGCATCCAGTATATTCCATGCCAGTGTGCGCACTGGCGCGGAATAGAGGACCACTTCGGCTTTTGGAACGATTGCCGGTGGCAATCGCCCCCTGCGGCTTTTTGAAAAATTGTCCTGGGCACCGGCGGGAAGCGATTGACAAAGCCCCGGAAATGGGGTATAGTAAAGACACAAAGGGGCTACCAGTAGAACGGTTCCCCCCGAGCACAACAAAAAGAAGTAACTGTGAGCTGGGGAGCTTAGGCAGTTACTTCTTTTTTACTTATGATCAAAAAGCCCTGCAACTAGGGCGATCAAAGCGACAAGGAACGAGCAGAACTGAATGAGTTCAGGCCAAGAAACCATGTACATATCCCCCCTTTCTTTCGATTGGGGGCAAAGAAGTATAACCCCCGAGAAAACCGGGGGAACCGCCTACCGGGGTACTACTGGTAGCACCGCCGTCAGCATAGCACAGCTTTCGACAAAATGCAAGGGGCGCTTTTCTATATCCTTATCCATCCACAGCCTGCGGCCTTGGGGCCGGTTGACAGGGCTGTGGTTTTGTGTTAAAATAAGCATACATGAAAGTTCAATTTTATCAACTTCTCGGGAGGTATTGCTTTGACACGGTTAGAAAGAAATTTTTGCCATTTGCGGGGATTTGGGGCAGCTGCCATGCTGGAGGGGGCGCGCAATGGCTGAGCGGCGCATGTTTGCCCGCGCCGTTACCGGCGGGGCCAGATTTCTGCGGATGCCCGTCACGTCCAGACTGCTGTACTATGATCTGGGTATGGCCGCCGATGATGACGGCTGTGTGGAAGCCTTTGCGGTTATGCGGATGACGGGAGCCACAGAGGATGATTTGAAGGTTCTGGTGAGCAAGGGCTTTGTCCGGGTGCTCAATGAAGACCTCGTCGTCTATATCACGGACTGGCAGGCCAATAACCAGATCCGCAAGGACCGTTATCACGAAGGGCGCTACAAGGGCCTGATCGATTGCGAAGTTGGATCACTGCCTGACAACCAAGTGACAACCGAATGGCAACCAAGGGTCAACCAAGCGGGTGACGATTTGGCAACCGAGGTAAGGTTAGGTAAGGTAAGTATAGGTAAGGCTAGTATAGGTGAGGCAAGTACAGGTGAGGTTCGTGCAGGAGAGCCTGCACAGTCGGCCAAGCCGCCTGCACGCACACGGTTTTCTCCTCCTTCCGTTCAGGAGATCGAGGAGTATTGCAGGGAAAAGGGCTTTTTGCTGGATGCGGAGCGCTTTGTGGACTACTATGCCTCCATCGGCTGGAGGGTGGGGAAGAATCCCATGAAGGACTGGCGGGCGGCAGTCCGGACCTGGGTGAAGAAGGACACCCCCAAGCCGGAGCCGGAGAACTGCGGCTATGTTCTGGCCCCGGCAGAAGACCCCTTTGAGGTAGCTATGCGGAAGCGGGAGGCGGGCTATGCTTGATCTTGCCACTGCGGAATACAGCCTTGTGGGCTGCGTTCTGATCGACGCCCGGTGCCTCCCTGCTGCCCGGGAGATTTTGCCCACGGCGGAGGCCTTTGCCAGCGAACCCTGCCGGAAGGCCTACGCAGCCGCCTGCCGGCTGGAGGACGAGGACAAGGGCATTGACCCGGTCATTGTGGGCCGTGCGGCAGGGCTGAGCAACGACTTCCTGATGCAGTGCATGGACTTAGCCCCCACCTGCACCCGGGCCGCAGAGTACGCCAAGGCCGTCCTGGATGGCCACCAGCGGCGGCAGCTGCAGGCGCTGGGGGAAAAGCTGCAAACGGAAGCCCTTTGCGCAGGCAGCACCGCCGATCAGCTTTTGACGGAGGCCAGAAGCACCCTGGATGATCTGGCAAGCACCCCGGGGCGGTGCAGCGTGAAGAGCGCAAGAGACAGCCTGCTGGACTTCATGACCTTCCGGGCAGAGGTGCAGCAGGGCAAGCGGCAGGCGATCCGGACGGGCTTCCCATCCCTGGATCGCATATTGGGCGGGTTTGCCCAGGGCGGCTTCTATGTCATGGCCGCCCGCCCCGGTGTGGGCAAATCGGCCCTGGGCATTGCCCTGGCGGACATGATGGCAAGGGACCGCAGGGTGCTGTATGTCAGCCTGGAGATGACGGAAGCGGAATTAAATGCCCGCCGGGTTGCCGCCGTTTCGGATATCACATGCACCTTCGGGAAGCTGCTGTTCGGCAAGACAACCGAGGAACAGGATGCCGCCATTGCCAATGCCTGCGGCAAGCTCTATGGGCGCAAGCTGCAAATCTCCGCCGTGTCCACGCTCACCGTGCCGGAACTGGAGCTCCAGGCCCGGAACGTGGGGGCCGAGGTGGTGATCGTGGACTATCTGGGCCTGCTCTCCGCCGAGGACAAGCGGCTCAGCGAATACGACCGGGTGACCCAGATCTCCGGGGACCTGAAGCGCCTGGCCAAACGCCTGGGCTGCGTGGTCCTGGCCCTGTGCCAGCTGAACCGGGAGAGCGTCAGCGCCCCCGGGCAGGACACCCGCCCCAGGCTCTCTCAGCTGCGCTCCTCCGGCGCCATCGAGCAGGACAGCGACGGCGTTCTGCTGCTCCACCGCCCGGAATACGGCAAGACAGAGACGCCCCGGGAGGCATCAGCGCCCCAGCAGTTCTTTGTGGACGTGGCCAAGAACCGCCACGGCCGCACCGGCACGGCGGAACTGGCCTGGTATGCCCCCGTGAACCGGTTTGAGGACTACGGCGGAAAATGGACGGTGAAGAGCTGGATGTGAAGGGGGCGTTTTCCTCCTTGCAATCGGGGCGAAAAAAGGATACAATGGGCGAAAAGGCCCGCCCCTTCCCGGCGCTGGGGAAGGGACGGATTCTGAGACAAGGAGTTTGCTTTATGGCAAGACGGACGCAGGCGGTGATCATGCAGGCCTTTATGGACCTGCTGACACGCAAGCCCCTGGATAAGATCACGGTAAAGGATATTATCGAGGAAGCGGATATCAACCGCAATACGTTTTACTATTATTACGAAAACATTCCCGATCTTTTGGATGCTTATTTTGCCTATGAGCTGCAAAAATTTTCGGAGAGCACCGAGAAAAGCGACTCCTTTGCCAGGGAATACAACAGGGCCTGTGCGTCCCTTCTGGAAAATCGCCGAGCCATTCACCATATCTATCTTTCGGAAAATCGGGAGCTGATTTCCAACTACCTGAAAAAGGCTTCCCAGCTGTTTGTGGAGCGGTTTGTCCGGGAGGCGGCGGAGCCATACCACCTGAGCGAGGCGGGCATTGACTATGTGATGCACCTCTACGCCTATTCCGTCCTGGGGGTTACCATGCGCTGGATTCAGCAGGATGTGCCTGTAGACCCAAACCTGCCGGAGCTGCTGGAGAGCACCTTCCATGCCTCGGTAGACGGCATTATTCAGGACTATATCGCCTTTTTTAAAAAGCATCCAACGGAGCAGTAGCCTCCAAAATTCAGACAAAATTCCAGAACCGTTCGAATTCGGACGGTTCTGTTTTTTTGTCCGTAGAAAAATGTCGAAAAAGGGAATACAATCCGGTTATCCAAAGAAAGGGGGCAGGCTGTTGAAGAAACTGAAAGCCGTGAAGTACGCCTACAGCATCTTCGCCTGCGCGCTGATCGCCTTCGGCCTGGCGGTGCTGCTGAAGGGCTGGTTCCCGGCAGATGCCTTCATGCTCTACGGAGGAATTCTGATGATCGGCTTTGGGGCCATCAGAATTCTGGGCTATTTTTCCAAGGACGCCCTGCAGCTGGCCTTTCAGTTTGATCTGTTTCTGGGCATTGCCTCGGCAGTGCTGGGCTGCTACATGATCTGGGATGCCCAGGCGGCGGGACACATCGTCATGGTCCTGGGGGTGTTTTTCCTGATCGACGCCCTGTCCAAGATCCAGACGGCTATCGACGCCAGACGCATCGGCGTGGAGCGGTGGTGGCTGATTCTGGGCGTGGCCCTGGTGGCGGCGGCCCTGGGGGCACTGGTGATTCTGACAGAATTCCGGGACATTGCCATTGTCAGTCGGCTCATCGGCGCGAACCTGGCCGTTGACGGCGTACTCAATCTCTATGTAACACAAAGTACCGTAAATACAATCAGGAGGAAAAAAGTATGGGAAGCTTAACACACAAGGCAGTCAGAACCGCTGCCGGAATCGGCATTGATCAGGCCCTGAAAAAGGTGACCCGGGGAGACCGGGAGGCAGAGCTGCTGAAGCTCATCGACCTGGCGGAGAAGTACACCTCCGGCACCAATCTGAGCATTGACTTTACATCTTACCGGAATATGCTCCGGGACGACGGCAGCGCCCTGAGCCAGTACCTGAACCGGGCGCTGGACGAGATCGACCCCAACGTCCTGAAAACCACTCTGCTGAACTTCGGCTTTGAGGCCATGCTGAACGGCACCATGACCATCCGCAAAATGCGGGAGGTCCACCAGTGCAATATCCCCTGGCTGATCCTCATGGACCCCACCTCCGCCTGTAACCTGCACTGCACCGGCTGCTGGGCTGCGGAATACGGCAACAAGCTGAACCTTAGCTATGACGAGCTGGCCAGCATTGTCCGCCAGGGCCGGGAGCTGGGCGTGTACTTCTACATGTTCACCGGCGGCGAGCCTCTGGTGCGGAAGAAGGACATCATCCGCCTGTGCGGCGAGTTCAGCGATTGCCAGTTTTTGGCCTTCACCAATGGCACCTTGGTAGACCAAGCCTTCTGCGATGAGATGAAGCGGGTGGGCAATCTGATGCTGGCCATCTCCCTGGAGGGCGAGCCCGAGGTCAACGACCTGCGCCGGGGCCAGGGCGTTTACGGCAAGGTCATGTACGCCATGGAATTGCTGAAAGCCAACGGCCTGATCTTCGGCACCTCCATCTGCTACACCTCCAGCAACTGCATGTCCGTCACCAGCCCGGAGTTTGTGAAGCTCATGGTGGAGAAGGGCTGCCGCTATGCCATGTATTTCCACTATATGCCCGTGGGCAATGAGGCTTCCCCAGACCTGATGCCCAGCCCCGAGCAGAGAATGTACATCAAGGACCGCATCCGCCATATTCGCCGCTTGAAGGACGGCGAGGGCCTGTTCACCATGGACTTCCAGAATGACGGTGAGTTCGTGGGCGGCTGCATTGCCGGCGGCCGGAATTATTTCCACATCAACGCCAACGGCGACGCGGAGCCCTGCGTATTCATCCACTACTCCAATGCCAATATCCGCACCAGCACCCTGCTGGAGATTCTGAAGAGCCCCCTGTTCATGGCCTACCGTGACCGGCAGCCCTTCAATGAGAACCACCTGCGCCCCTGCCCCATGCTGGAGAACCCCGAGATTCTGCAGCAGATGGTGGCCCAGACCGGCGCTAAGTCCACGGACCTGCAATCCCCCGAGTCTGCCGAGCACCTGTGCGGCAAGTGCGCCGAGTACGCTGCCCACTGGAAGCCCTGCGCGGATAAGCTCTGGGCAGAGGAGAAGCACCCTGTCCACAATTACGAAAACTACAAGGACTGGAAGCCCAAGGCCTGATCTTCGGCGAAAGCCCATTGATCGTTCCGACGGACCGTCCCGTACCCCTGGGCGGTCCGTTTTTTCTGCTATGAAGGAGAAATTTATGTCGAGTAAAACAGCCATCGTCACGGATACCAACTGCGGCCTGCGCCCGGAGGAGGCGGCGGAGCTGGGCATCCGTGTGATCCCCATGCCGGTGATCCTGGACGGGGAGTGCTTTTTTGAATACGATTCCATTTCCCAGGCGGAATTCTTTGAGGCCCTGAAAGGGGGCGCGGAGGTCTCCACCTCCCAGCCCGCCCCCGGGGCCATCCAGCAGTGCTGGGATGCCGTCCTGGAGGACTGCGAGGAGCTCATCTATATCCCCATGTCCGCCGGGCTTTCGGGAGAGTGCCAGACCGCCCTGGGCCTCGCCCAGGATTACGGTGGCCGGGTGCGGGTGGCGGACAATCGGAGAATCTCCGTGACAGAGCGCCAGGCGGCGCTGGATGCGCTTTCCCTGGCCCGGCAGGGCCGCACGGCGGCGGAGATTCAGACCTTCCTGGAGGCAGACGGCGGAAATTCGGACATTTTCGTTGCGGTGAACACCCTGGAGCTGCTGAAAAAAAGCGGCCGGGTGACGGCGGCGGGGGCGGCCCTGGGGGCCATGCTGAGCATCAAGCCCGTGCTGCGCATCCAGGGCGGCAAGCTGGACGCCTACCGGAAGGTCCGGGGGATGCGCTGCGCCATGCAGGCCATGATCGAGGGCTTGCAGGAGGATGCCCAGCGTCTGGAAGGCCCCCTGACCGTCCGGGCCGCCTATGCCGGGGACCTGGAGGCGGGGCAGCGCTGGCGGGATGCCTTGCAGCAGGCGTTTCCAAACTGCACCGTGGGCTTAGACCCGCTGCCCCTGAGCGTCTGCTGCCATGTGGGCTGGGGCGCTCTGGGCGCAGGGCTCGCAAGAGACAATACCTTGGAGGCGAAAAAACCATGAAAACAGCCGTTGTAGACGTGGGCGGCGGAATGCGGGGCATCTATGCCGCCGGTGTGCTGGACTACTGCCTGGATCAGGGAATCACCTTTGATCTGGGCATTGGCGTGTCTGCCGGAAGCGCCAATATCTCCTCCTTCGTCGCCGGACAGCGGGGGCGGAACTACCCCTTCTATACGGACTATCCCCACAGGAAGGAATATATGGGCCTCCACGAGCTGGTCCGGGACCGTGCCTATCTGAACCTGGACTATGTCTTTGGCACCCTCAGCAATTCCGGCGGAGAGAATCCCCTGGATTACCCCGCTTTTGTAAAAAATCCCATGGAATTTATGGCCGTGGCCACCAATGCGCAGACGGGAGCGGCGGTGTACCTGACGAAGCAGGATGTGCACCAGGATGACTATGGGGTGCTGAAGGCCTCCTCGGCCATTCCCTTTGTGTGCAAGCCCTACCGCATCCGGGGCATCGACTGCTACGACGGCGCCCTCAGCGACACCGTGCCCATTCAGAAGGCCTTTGACCTTGGCTGCGACAGGGTGGTGCTGCTGCTGACCAAGCCCCTGGAGGTTCTGCGGACCTCTAAGACGGACAATCGCCTGGCGAAGCGCATTCAGAAAAACTATCCCGTCAGCGCGGAGCAGCTCCGGGGCCGGGCAGAGCGGTATAACAACGGCATTGCCCTGGCAAAGCAGTATGCATCGCAGGGAAAGCTCTGCATCATCGCCCCGGACGACACCTGCGGCGTGGACACCCTGACCAAAGACCGGCAGGCCTCCCACCGCTTCTACGAAAAGGGCTATGCCGATGGGGAGAAGGTCCGCGCCTTCCTGGCCCGGAAGTAAGCCGCAAATCGACGGCGAGACCGTCCCGGACGTAATGGAGTATGCGGTAACCGGAAATTAAAAACCGCCCCCGTTCGCTGTGGTGGCAGCGGACGGGGGCTTTTTAGAAAGGAATCGAAAGAAGGGTTACTTGCTGCTGCGGTAGTAGTTGATCAGGCACCCGTCGGCGATAATGTGCCGCTCGGGCTCGGTGAGCTCTCCGGTGGACACGGGGAAGCGGGTGACGGTGCCGTCGGGTTTCACCGCGTAGGCGTCAAAGGAAGCGTCGTTGGCAAGCACATGCGCCCGGACGCCCGGCACGAAGATGTAGTCGCCCAGGCTGAACACCTCGGGATTCTCCACCAGGAAGGGGGTCATGCCCCAGTTGATGCAGTTGGAGCGGTAGCGCTTGGTGGCGTAGGCTTTGGCAAAGTTGGCGGAAGCGCCCATGACTCTCTGGCAGGAGGCGGCCTGCTCCCGGGCGGAGCCGTCGCCGGGCATGTTGGCGAAGATGGTGGAGCCCAGGTCGGTATTTTCAGGGTCGACAGTCAGACCGGCCCTGGCAAGGGCAGCGTAGACGGCCTTCACTTCCTCGGTCAGGCCCTTCCCGGCCCGACGGTCCCGCTCCTGCTGCCGCATAACCTTGCTGCGGGAGACGTACTGGGGGTCACGGCGGGACAGGGCGAACTCACTCAGACGCTCGGGGTTGGAGCGGTAGGAGGAGGTCTCGCCGGAGGGGATCAGCTCGTCGGTGGTGGTGACGGGGTCGGTGATGTAGGAGCAGACCTTTACCAGCAGATCGGAAGTCAGCGCGGGCATTTCGGGCCAGTCTTTGATGTTGGGGCCGAACTTCAGTTCGTGCTGGGGCTCGGGCTTCGTCCAGCCGTTGTAGACCCGCTTTTCGTAGATGCCAACCTCGAAGTGGTACTCGGGATTGGTGTATTCCACATCCAGATCGGAAGCTGCCGTCAGCTTGCCGCCATTGGCAGCGGTGGCGGCGATGGAACGGGCGTCCATCAGGGCCACGGCAGCCATCTGGCCCTCGCCGGGCTTGGAGCCCTCCCGGTTGGGGAAGTTCCGGGTGGTGTGGCGGATGGAGAATTCGCCGTTGGCGGGGGTGTCGCCTGCGCCGAAGCAGGGGCCGCAGAAGCATTCCCGGAGAATGACACCGGCGGCGATCAGGTCGTGGGCCCGGCCGTTTTTCATCAGCTCTGCCAGAGCGGGCATGGAGCCGGGGTAGACGCTGAGGGTGAAGGCCCCGTTGCCGCAGCTGCGGCCTCTCAGGATATCCGCAGCGGCGCAGATATTGTCGAAGGTGCCGCCGGAGCAGCCGGCGATTTCGCCCTGCTCCACCCAGACAGCGCCGTCATGGAACTTGGACACAATGTCCATCTGGGCGCCCTTGATCTGCTTATTCGCAGCATCCTGGACCAGATGCAGAATGTCCGCGGCGTTCTCCTGAAGCTCGTGGATGGTGTAGGTGTTGCTGGGGTGCATGGGCATGGCAATGGTGCATTCCACGGTGGAGAGGTCTACGTATACGCAGCCGTCGTAGTAGGCAACCTCCGCAGGCTTCAGCTCTTTGTAAGCCTCGGGGCGGCCGTGGGTAGTGAAGTAGCCGCGGGTCTTCTCATCGGTGACCCAGATGGAGGACCAGCAGGTGGTCTCGGTGGTCATGACGTCAATGGCGTTCCGGTACTCCATGGGAAGATTTGCAATGCCGGGGCCGACGAACTCCATGGCCTTGTTCTTCACATAGCCGTTCTTGTACACCGCGCCGATGATGGACAGGGCCACGTCCTGGGGACCAACGCCGGGCTTGGGGGTGCCGGTGAGATAAATGGCAATCACGCCGGGGCGGGCAAAATCGTAGGTCCGGCCCACCAGCTGTTTTGCCAGCTCCCCGCCGCCCTCGCCGATGGCCATGGTGCCCAGCGCGCCGTAGCGGGTGTGGGAGTCGGAGCCCAGGATCATCCGGCCGCAGCCTGCCATCATCTCCCGGTTGTAGGAGTGGATATTGGCAAGGTTCGTGGGCACGTAAATGCCGCCGTACTTGTGGGCTGCGGACAGGGCGAACTTGTGGTCGTCCTCATTGATGGTGCCGCCCACGGCGCAGAGGGAATTGTGGCAGTTGGTCAGCACATAGGGCAGGGGGAACTCGGTCATGCCGGAGGCCCGGGCGGTCTGGATGATGCCCACGTAGGTGATGTCGTGGGAGGTCATGGAGTCGAATTTCAGCCGGAGGTTGTCCATGTCGGCGCTCTGGTTGTGGCTTTTCAGAATGCCATAGGCCATGGTGCCCTGCTGGGCTGCCTCTTTCGTAACCTTTTTGCCGGTCTTGGCGGCAACCTCGGCGGGATCAGTGACGAGGTCGGTGCCGTTTACCAGGTAAACGCCGGTATCGTACAAACGAATCATTGGGAGATCTTCCTTTCTAAATATGTCTTGAACCGTTCCAACGGTATTTTACTCGGAAAAGCGGGTTTTGTAAAATAGATATAGGGAATCATGGAATTCCTTTTGTGCATGAACGTGGTCCCGTCCCGCTTTGGGGGACGGGACCACGCTTGCTTACAGGACGAAGGAGACGATCAGGTTGTAGACGGCGCAGATGCCCACACTGATGGGCACGGCCACGAACAGCAGCCGGTTAAACAGGCTGTTGCGCTCCTCTTCCTGGCTGCAGGAGCCCAGAATCAGGGAGCCGCCGGAGGAGAAGGGGCTGATGGCGGAGCTCTGTGCGCCCAGCACGGTGCAGGTGAACAGGGCCACGGGGCTCAGGCCGGTGGAAGCGGCCAGTGCGGGAATCAGGGGGAACAGGGCAGGGCAGACAACGCCGGTGGTGGAGCTGAAGAAGCTCATGATAGCGCCAACCAGGCTGAAGGCCAGGGGAATGAGAATGGCGGGCACATTGGAGCCAATCCAGGCGCTGAGCATGTCAATGGTACCGGCCTCCACGGCAACGGCAATCAGCATACCCGCACCGGCGATCATCAGGATGGTGTTCCAGGGCACCCGGGCGATGATCTCCTTCTGGGGCGCAAGCTTCAGCAGCAGGGCGATGACGGCAAAGACAATGGCCACAAGGCCCACATCGATTTTGCCAGCGACGGTGGAGATGATCTTGTTGCCGGGCAGAATCAGCTTCAGCACGGGGAAGATCAGCACAACGGCCATCATAACGAGAATCAGGGTCAGGGTCTGCTTCTGCTTCTTGTCGTAGGCAGCGGGCTTCTCAAACTTCACACCCTTGCCGATGTTGCGGTTGGACTTGAAGCAGAAACGGAAGACGGTGATGATGATCAGGGAGGAGACAATGGCCAGACCGAACATGGTCAGGGAAGAGGAGAAGGAGTCGATGGGGGTCAGCTCGGGAGCGCCCTCATAGGCGGTGTCCATCAGGCCCCGGAAGATAACGCCCAGAGCGGCGGTTGGGAAGTTGCCGCCGGCCAGTGCGCCGCAGTTAATGGCAACGGCGCCGGTGAGCTTGTCCATCCGGGCTTCCTCACAGATCAGCAGGGTGATGGGCGCCAGGAAGGCAAGAACGGTGAAATAGGCGGCGCCCATAACGGACAGAATCACAGCCACAAAGAACAGGGCATAGGGCAGCAGGCCGGGGAACTTTCGGCAGGCGTACAGCAGGCTGCGGGAAATCTTTTCCAGGGTGCCGTTGGCGGCGGCCACGTTGTAGAACAGGCTGACCGCCAGAATGACGAACATGGTGTTGGTAGGCCAGTAGGCAATCAGGGCCTTGGGCTTCAGACCCATGACGAAGCAGCCGATGATATAGGCGAATACAATGCAGAAGAAGCCGGTGTTGATTTTTGTCTTGTAGCCCAGGAACACGGCCAGGGCAATGGCGGCGATGATGCAGATACTCAAGATAGAACCTTCCATTTATCTCTCTCCTTTTTCTTAGGCCTCAATGCCCAGCAGGTAGCAGGGCAGGTCGTGGCTCATGTAGCGGATGTGCTCCTCGGGGATGCCGTGGTCCAGCATATATTGCAGGTATTCCTCCTCGGCCAGCTCCCAGTGGGGATTTTCCACCTGGCCGCCGTCGGTGCTGATGAGTACATTTTTATAGCCGATTTTCCGGATGGTCTCCAGGTTGCCGGGCAGGTTGCTGAGATAGCCGTTGCCCGCGCCCACGCCCTTGTTCTGGGCATAGCAGCGCTCCAGAATGACATCGTATTCCCGGACAATCCGCTCCTGGTCCTCCATGGACATGTTGACAATCCACCACTCGGGATGGGTGACCACCAGCTTTTTCACGCCCATTTCTCGGGCGGCCTTGACCACCGTGAAGATTTCGTCAACGGAGATATGGCCGGTGCCCAGCACCACATCGTACTGCTTGACCAGCTCCAGGACCTTTCGCAGCTCCGGGACGATCTGACCGTCCTTCACTACGTCCACGCAGTCATCGGTGGGCTTGCCCAGCTTTTGCAGATGGTTCCGGGCGGAAGAGGTGGGCAGCCACACCACCTTTGCACCCAGCTTCAGGGCATTTTCCACGGCCACGGGGTTAATGCCGCCTACGCACCGGTTGAGCACAATGGCGCCGAACATGGTGAAATCGTTATTGCCGTTCACTCGCTCGTTGTATCGGTTTGTCAGATAGGCCCGGTTGACGGTGCTGCCCAGGTGGGTCTTGATGACAATGGCCCGGGCTCCCACTCGAACCGCTGCGTCGCAGAGCTCAAAATCGTCGTAAGCCCGTGTCCGCAGGTCCGGATTTGTGTGGACATGCATATCAATCACGCCCTTCATGGAAACTTTTCCCATGATGTTTCCTCCTTTGTTTCTGATTTCTTCCGGAAGCCGGAAGTCCTGCTTGCTTTTCGAACAGCCCTATTATATAATGAAAAAAAGACCGGCACAATGGGCAATCCATTATGCTGGCTATCGGAAAAATCGATATTTATTTGCACTTTGCACAGAAAAAAGTTCAAAAACTGTGCAATCCATACAGGAGACAGCTATGGAACTGAAGGAACTGGAATATATCGTTGCGGTGGCGGAGGAGCGCAGCATCAGCAAGGCTGCGGACCGGCTGTATCTGGCCCAGTCCAGCCTGAGCCAGTTCGTCAGCCGCTATGAGGCGGAGCTGGGGGTGAAGCTCTTCAGGCGCACCTCCGGCGGCGTGCGGCCCACAGCGGCGGGGGAGCTGTTTCTGCGCAATGCCCGCCAGATGCTGCTGCAATACCACCAGGTCCGCAAGCAGCTGACGGACCTGGATGCCCCTATGGAGGGCCGCATCCACTTCGGCATCAGCACCTTCCGGGGCAGCTACCTCTTCCCCAAGGCTATGAAGCTCTTCCGGCAGGAGGCCCCTACGGTGGATGTGATTCTCCACGAGCACGACAGCATCTATTTGCAGCGGAAAATCGCCGCCGGAGAGCTGGATATGGCCCTGGTGGCCTATCGGGAGGACCAATGGGACAATCAGGGGAAGTTTCTCATGAAGGACGAGGTGCTTCTGGTTGCCAATCGGGAAAGCCCGGTGATGGAATTCGTCCGGGAGGGCGGCGGCGGACCTGACCGCCCCTGGGTGGAGCTGTCGGACATTGCTCACCTGGACTTCCTGCTGTCCAGCCGCTCCGCCATGCTGGGGGCCATCGCCCAGAAGATGTTTGACGATCTGGGCATCCAGCCCCACTATGTCTGCGGCACCCAGACGGCCTCCATGTCTGCTGCCCTGGCCCGCCGGGGGGTGGGGATCGCCTTTACCTATCGCTCCTGTGTGGAGGAAAGCCGGGATGTAATCTATCTGAGCATAGGAAAGAATCGGTGCTATGTGAATCTGGCTCTGATCTACCCCCAGGGCGGCTACCGCAGCCGCGCCATCCGGGCCTTCGAGGATGCGCTCTACCGGGTGCTGGCCTCGGAGGTATTCTGACACACAGCCGGTGAAAAAGATCCACTGCCTGTCGCAGACGCAATTGTTCGGCGTTGCCTTAGGATAAAATCCACAAAATGCTCCACATTCTCATTCAAACGCTTGTTTTTTGGGTACAGGAACCAGGTGTTCCGGGTGACGGGGGTACCGTCCAGCAGCTGCCGGAACAATTGGTTGGAATGGGCGTTCTGCACCTGAAAACGCACATTGGGGCACTCCATCCGGAACCGGATCAGCTGGTCCGGCAGGGTGTATTTCCCGTAGGTATAGGAGGAGCCTACGGTGACGATCTCGCCGCCGTTTTCCCGCATCTGCTCCAAGTGGCTGCGGGTCTGCTTCAGAAAGCGCAGATAAACCTCCGCCTGCTCGGCCAGATACTTCCCCTCGGGGGTGAATTCCAGCCCCTTGGGCGTCCGTTCCACAATGGTCACATCAAACTCCGCCTCAATGTGCTGCAAGCGCTTGGTCAGCGTGGGCTGGGTGATGTAGAGCACATTGGCAACCTTGGTCAGATTGGGGTTCTTATACAGCTCGTGCAGCAGCTCCCAGTCAAAATCCTTCATAATGGGCCATCCTTTCCGCTTGTGCAATTGCCGTGATTCCGGCCAGGCC
>OKRU01000629.1_pt1 | contig 35463 bp, 19 predicted proteins | sample 1601131 | NCBI WGS metagenome assembly OKRU01 (sample SAMEA3541558, study PRJEB24748) | human gut metagenome | biome: human gut; feature: human-associated habitat; material: faeces | place: China | collected 2012
GTAGTAGTCGATGGTTGCTTCCAGTTCCATCCACTTGATGTAAATGGCACACATTTTCTGGAGATTGGCAGGAAGAAAGGGCAGGAAGGCTTTGAACATCTTAAGCTCTCCTGGAAGAATCGCTTCGTCAAATGGTGTCATGACAGTTAAGCCCCCTGCTTCTTTCTAAAATATATGAACGGCAGACGGAAAACATGCGTTTCCGGGTCCGGGGTTTTCAGGCAGCAGAAGGGCTGTCAGAAGATCTGACAGCCCGGGCACAGAAGAGGTCCCTGACTGCTGACACCAGATTCAGACTTAGCATCCGCAGGAATTGCCACAGCCACAGGAGTTATTGCATCCGCAACCACAGTGGTTGGAACCAAATCCGCCACAGCAGCACAGCAGGAGAATGATCCACAGGCAGGAGTTGTCAGATCCACCACATCCGCAGCCATTGTCACATCCACAGCCGTTGTTTCCCAGGAATCCGTTGCCGTTTCCACAACAGCAGCACAGAAGAAGGATGATCCAGATCCAGCTGCAGGAACTACCGCCAAATCCACTGCATCCACAGGAATTACTGCATCCGCAGCCAGTGCTGCAGCCACAGCCGCCTCTCGAACTTAAATCACTCATGAAGATAACCTCCAAAAAACTATTTACACTTCATCATATGCAGTGCTCCAAAATTGTGTTATACTTCATATGGCAATTCCTAACGAAAGACAGGAGGTAATGGACATGCCTGCAGCATATGCACATTATGTATTTGGAAAAAAAGTATTTCAGGAACTTTCCGGAACGGAGAAGGAGATCATAAGAAAAGGAGAAGACGCGTTTCTCTTAGGCCTTCACGGACCGGATCTTTTATTTTATTATTTCCCATTATGCAAGAATCGGATCAATCAGCAGGGAGTAAAGCTCCATAAGAAGATTGCAGCAGAATTTTTTGAATTGGGAAGAAAGCGGTACAAGGAAGATCAAGATTCGGTATTGCGGGCGTATTTATATGGATTCTTGTGTCACTATATTCTGGACAGCGAGTGTCATCCATACATTTCGGAATATATGGAAGAGCATGATCTGGGACATCTGGAGATCGAGACGGAGTTTGACCGGTATCTGATGGAGGAGGATGGGCGAGATCCGCTTTATTATGTACCGATCCATCATCTGATCAGCCGGGCTCATACCCGCAGGGAGATCTCAAAGATGTTTGATCATGTGACGCCGCGGCAGATCGACTGGTGTATCCGGCTGTTCCGACGCACATTGAAGCTGTTTGTATGCAGAAGCAGAAGAAAATTAAAGATTTTCCGTATTTTCAGCCGGCTGACAGGACAGGATAAGGAGATCGGAGGCCTGATCATGGATGGACAGCTCAATGAAGCATGCCAGGAAAGTGATCTGTTTTTGGAGCATCGGCTGAACAAAGGAGTAAAGCTGGCAGCAGAGGAAATTGAAAAATACAGCCATGCACTGGATACGGATGGATTCTTATCTATGCGGCTGTATCGGAATTACGAGGAATTTTAGGAGAGTGTTACATGAAAAAGTTACTGGTTTATCTGAAAGGTTATGAGAAAGAGACCGTACTGGCGCCTTTATTCAAGATGCTGGAGGCACTGTTTGAACTGTTTGTGCCGTTGGTAATGGCGGCAGTGATTGATGTGGGAATCGGCAGACATGACAGAGGTTATGTGATCCGTATGTGTCTGGTGCTCATCGCTTTGGGAGTGATCGGTCTTGCCTGCTCCATTACCGCCCAGTATTTTGCAGCGAAAGCAGCTACCGGATTCTCTACTGTACTCAGAAGGGAGCTGTTTGCACATATTCAGAGTCTGTCTTACACAGAGATGGACAATCTGGGTACGTCTACGCTGATTACCAGAATGACCAGTGATATCAACCAGGTGCAATCCGGCGTGAATCTGGTGCTGCGTCTGTTTCTGCGCTCTCCGTTCATTGTGTTTGGCGCGATGATTATGGCATTTACGGTGGATGTGAAGGCGGCAATGATCTTTGTTGTAGCAATCCCGATGCTTTCGGTGGTCGTATTTGGCATTATGATCTGGACCATGCCGCTGTATCGGCGGGTGCAGGGAGCCCTTGACAAGGTGCTTGGGCTGACCCGTGAAAATCTTACCGGTGTCCGTGTGATCCGTGCATTTTGTCTGGAAGAGCAGGAGCAGACACATTTTCGTGAGAAAAATGAGCGTCTGACCGATATGCAGAAGTTCGTGGGAAAGATTTCCGGTCTTATGAATCCGCTGACATATATCATTGTAAATGGAGCAGTTGTAGTGCTTCTGCACACAGGAGCCATCCGCGTGGATCAGGGGATCATTACCACGGGAGCAGTGGTGGCACTGGTCAACTATATGAATCAGATCCTGGTGGAGCTGGTGAAGCTGGCAAATCTGATCATCAACATTACCAAATCTGTTGCCTGCGGAAATCGTATTCAGAGTGTGCTGGAGATTCCGTCCAGTATGAAAAATGGATCAGACACCAATCTTGCCAGGGCAGACGAGGTTGTCTTTGACCATGTGGGTCTGACTTATGCACAGGCTGGGACAGAATCCCTGACAGATATTGATTTTTCAGCGAAAGCAGGACAGACGATCGGTATCATTGGAGGCACAGGTTCCGGAAAATCCAGTCTTGTGAATCTGATCCCGCGTTTTTATGATGCGACGGCTGGAGCCGTGAAGATCAATGGGAAAAATGTAAAAGATTTTGATCTGGAGACGCTTCGGAAAATGGTTGGCATTGTGCCACAGAAAGCGGTGCTTTTCAAAGGAACTATTGAAGACAATCTGCGCTGGGGCAAGAAGGACGCCACGGAAGAAGAGCTGTGGGAGGCTCTGGAGACAGCACAGGCGGCAGAGTTTGTAAGAGAGCGAGCAGACGGACTGCAGGCAAAGATCGATCAGGGCGGCAAGAACCTGTCTGGCGGACAGAGACAGCGACTGACCATTGCAAGAGCACTGGTGGGCCATCCAGGAATCCTGATCCTGGATGACAGTGCGTCTGCACTGGATTTTGCAACCGATGCAGCGCTTAGAAAAGCACTGCGGGAGATGAAGGGCAATCCGATAGTCTTTATCGTATCTCAGAGGACCTCTTCCATCCGTCATGCAGATCAGATCATTGTGCTTGACGATGGAATGGTGGCCGGAATCGGAACTCACCAGGAACTTCTGGAAAACTGTCCGGTTTATCAGGAAATTCATTATTCACAGTTCGACAGAAAGGAGGAGAGAGCCGATGCGTAAGAAGATTCGTTCGGAGCAGAGTGAGACACTGAAAAAAGTACTGCGCTACCTGAAACGGTACTGGTTCTTTCTGGCTCTTTCCTTTGGACTTGCTGCAATTACGGTGGCGTCCACTTTGTATATTCCTTTGCTGACCGGAGATGCCGTTGACTGTGTGATCGGAAAAGGACAGGTGGATTTTACAGGAGTCTTTGCAGTGCTCAAAAGAATGGTCATGGTTATCGGTGTGACTGCAGTGGCACAGTGGGGCATGAATATCTGCAATAACAAGATGACCTATCAGATCGTGCGTGATATCCGAAATGAAGCATTTGCAAAGCTGGAGATCCTGCCGCTGAAATATCTGGACGGACATCCGTCAGGAGAAGTAGTGAGCCGGATCATTGCGGATGTAGATCAGTTTGCAGATGGACTTCTGATGGGATTTACCCAGCTATTTACGGGTGTGCTCACGATTGTGGGAACCATCGGATTCATGCTGAGTGTCAATGTAGGGATCACGCTGGTTGTGCTTTTGATCACGCCGGTGTCTATGATCGTGGCCTCCTTTATTGCAAAGAAAACATTTACCATGTTCCGTCTGCAGTCGGAGGCGAGAGGGGAACAGACGGCACTGATCGATGAGATGATCGGTAATCAGAAGGTGGTGCAGGCTTTTGGTCATGAGAAAGACGCCATGGAGCAGTTCGGAGAGATCAATGAGCGTCTGAGAAAATATTCTCTGCGTGCCATTTTCTTTTCCTCCATTACCAACCCGTCCACCCGCTTTGTCAACAGTTTGGTGTACACAGGAGTGGGAGTCACCGGTGCTCTGGCTGCTATCAGTGGCAGAATGACCGTTGGACAGCTAACTGCATTTTTAAACTATGCAAATCAGTATACCAAGCCGTTCAATGAGATCTCAGGCGTAGTGACGGAGCTTCAGAACGCCATTGCCTGCGCAGGAAGAGTCTTTGAATTGATCGAAGAAGAGCCGCAGGTGCCGGAACCGGCAGATGCCACGGCACTGACGGATGTGGAAGGCCGCGTGGATCTTGAACATGTGGCATTTTCCTATCGCCCGGATCAGAAGCTGATCGAGGATCTTAATCTGGCTGTGAAGCCGGGAGAACGTGTGGCAATCGTAGGTCCTACAGGCTGCGGCAAGACTACAGTCATCAATCTGCTCATGAGGTTCTATGATGTGGATGCTGGTTCCATCAGCGTAGAAGGTGACGATATCCGTCAGGTGACCAGAAAGAGCCTTCGTTCTTCCTATGGTATGGTCTTACAGGATACCTGGCTCCGTTCAGGAACCGTTCGGGAAAATATTCTGATCGGAAAGCCGGATGCCACGGAAGAAGAGATGATCGAAGCGGCAAAGAACAGCCATGCACACAGCTTTATCAAGCGTCTGCCAAAGGGCTATGATACGGTGATCGGAGAGGACGGCGGCGGACTCTCTCAGGGACAGAAACAGCTCTTATGTATTACCAGACTGATGCTGTGCCGCCCACCCATGCTGATTCTCGATGAGGCAACCTCTTCCATCGATACCCGTACAGAGATGAAGATCCAGAATGCATTTGCCAGACTGATGGAAGGCCATACCAGCTTTATTGTGGCACATCGATTATCCACGATCCGTGAGGCGGATGTGATACTGGTTATGAAGGATGGCCATATCATTGAGCAGGGCAATCATGAAAGTCTGCTGGCAAAAAAAGGATTTTATGCAAAATTATATAACAGTCAGTATGAATTGTGATAGTTTTGTAAAGTAGTGTCCTTGTTTTGTAAAGAATTTCTGATATGATTATACCTGATACCAGTGGCACTCGTTTAGTGCCGACCGAAGCGGAGCGTAGATTGCGAGAGTTACTTCGTAACGGAGCAATTCGTGGGCATCAGTAAAAAAAGAACGTAACAGAAGGAAGGTGCTAAAGTGAAACAGATTGTCATATATAAATCGAGAACCGGATTTACGAAAAAATATGCAAAGTGGCTTGCACAGTCGTTAAACTGTGAGTGCATACCACAGGAAGATGTCGGCGGAGAAAGGCTCTCGGATTACGATGTGATCATTTTCGGGAGCAGCTTCCGTGCAGGAAATGTAGAAGAGCTGAAATGGTACAAAGAGACGATTCTGCCGTTTGAAAAGACAAACGTGCTGTTTGTGACCGGGGCGATGCCGCCGTCTTCTGCAGACGCTGTCAAGTCCATTGAACAGCAGCTGGGCAAAGGAGAGGACAGAGAAGTAAAAGTATTCTACCTGCAAAGCGGGCTGAATTATGAAGCGATGAATCTTGGCGATAAGCTTATGATGAAAGTCTTCTGCAAGATGATGAAAAGCCGCAAAGCACACAGTGAAGAAGAGAAAGCCCTTTTTGAACAGATGCAGAAATCCTTTGATGTCTGTGAAAAGGCAAATCTCGAACCGATGCTCAACTATATACAGGGATTATAAAAAAACAGGAATGTTACATAATTAGAATATGAGATGTGACATTCCTGTTTTTTGGTTTTATATAATAAAAAGCATCTGTTATACGAACCGAACAAATGTATGTAAGATACGAAAAATTCAGTTATATCAAGGACTTTCAGCAAAAAGAGAAAAGTGGATTTGATTGACAATTATCGAAAATAGGGGTACACTGTTGGCGTAATAGAGGGCTAATTTCATAGGAGTTTTGTGGTGAGATTGCGTTTATGTGATCTCTTTAAAGGAATCCGGTGAGAATCCGGAACAGTTATTCCCTGCTGTATGGGGGACGAAAAAGATTATTTGCCACTGGTTAGTCAAACTGGGAAGGCATCTTGAGTAGGAGGAACCCAAGTCAGAACACAAACACAAAATCGGTTTATCAGCAACGTCCGCAGGCATAGCGGAGGTGTATTTTTTGTCCCCTTTTGCCCGGTGTCTGAAAATTATGAAATTGGAGAACACACAGAAAGGGAAGGAGGAAAACGAAAAAGGAAAACACAGATGTGAGCATGTGTAAAATAAAAAAAGCAAACAGAATCGAATCGCCAAAAAGCGAATGAGGAGGAACAAATGGAACGAAGAGAAAAAAGATTTGCTTCCAGAATTCTGGCATGGTTTCTGACCTTTTTGATGATCACAACCATGATTCCGACAAGTGCATTCGCAGCACTGCCGGCACAGGAGGCGGGAGCAGTTGTTTCAGAGGATGCGTCATCGGATGAAACAACGCAGGATGGTATTCTTTTAAAGACAACTTTGACGGACAAGCTTAAGGTAAAAGGACAGCGCAAGCTGTTCGATGTCTGGGCAAGAGATGCTGAGGACAACACGCTCAAACCGACAGCAACTCTTGACGGACAGGCACTTTCGGCAACCTGGAGTGATAATGTAAAGACAAGCTTTACGCTGGATTTCCAGGGCATGGAAGAAGGAGAGCATACCGTTGTTATTTCCGCAGAAGACGGAAAAGGAGCATCGAAAACACAGACTTATACCGTTATTTATCAGAAAGCCAAAAAAGGCGAATTTATCGGTTATGCAACGGTCAGCATTGAAGCCTTTACAATCTCAAAAGGTTATATCGTAGAACCAGTTCTGATGCCGGTTTACGAAGGTGACAATGCAGCGAAAGCATTTGTAAACCTGATCCGTGAAGAAGGCTATGATGTAGAATACACCGGAAGTCTGACCAGTGGTTTCTATCTGTCCCATATCGTAGGATCTAATGCAAAAAAACCAAAGAATGCGACAAAGAAACTGGATCTTGCCGGTGCAGCACTTGAGCCGCATATGGCAGAAAAACTTCCGGATCTGATGTTTGACGCCGACGGCGGAACAGAAGGTTCTCTTGGTGAATTTGACTACAACTACATGTCAGGATGGATGTACTGTGTAAATACGGTATTCCCGAATGTAGGATTTGCAGATTATTATCTGTCTGACGGCGATGTCATGCGTGCACAGTTTACTTTGAAATACGGCGGTGATATCGGAGGTTCCGGCGGTATGGGCGGCGGCTATGATGATTCTTACAGCGTCGCAAACAAAGATGTGCTGACCACCACTCTGGCAAAGATCAATTCTGCACCGAACAGTGCCGAGCTGAAGGCAGATCCGGATATCGCAGCAAAGATCACAGAAGCAAAAGAAGTTCTGCAAAATATTGTTGCAGAACAGAGTGAAGTAGATAAAGTAAACGATGAACTGAACAAACTGCTTGGCGGTGAGATCACAAGTATCACACTGGATCAGAGTGAGATCACACTGGAAAACGAAGGTACCATGCAGTTAAATGCAAAAGTGGAGCTGACAGGCAAACCGATCGAGCCAATCGAATGGAACAGTGAAGAACCTTCTGTTGCAACGGTGAAAAATGGTCTGGTAACAGCTGTCGGTGCAGGAACGACCACGATCACGGCAACCTGCGGCGAAAAGACAGCAACCTGTAAAGTAACCGTAAATGCAAGTCCGCTTCAGGAAGTCCGGCTGGATAAATCAAAAATGGAAATCCTGAAAAATGACAGTGAAACACTGACAGCGACACTGGTTCCGGCAAATACCACAGATGACAGAACTGTTACCTGGAGCACAAATGCAGAAGATGTCGCAACGGTAAATCAGAGCGGAAGAGTAACCGGTAAAAAAGAAGGAACGGCTGTCATTACAGCAAAGGTTGGTGACAAAGAGGCCGACTGTACGGTAACAGTCAAAGAAGTCCATACACAGCGGATTTATTTTGATGACAGCAAACTGACCCTGAATAAAGGAAAGAACAAAACCTTATCTCTGAGATTTGATCCGTCCAATACAACGGATGCAAAAAAAGCGACCTGGGAAAGCTCAGAGCCGAGCGTTGCAAGTGTTTCCACAAGCGGATACGTACGTGCACTGAAAAAAGGAACGACTACGGTCACGGCAAAAATCGGTGACATGACTGCTTCCATTGAAATAGAAGTTGTAGAAGTGCCGATGACCGGCGTAAAGATCAGCTATGGCTCTAAATCACTGAAAGTAAAACAGTCCACCTATATGTCAGCAAGCTATCTTCCAAGTGATACCACAGATACCAAGAGCGGAACCTGGAAGAGCAGCAATACAAATGTGGCAACCGTTTCCAGTTCAGGAAAGGTAACTGCAGTCAGTGAAGGCGAAGCGATCATCACATTCACAAGCGGTGCTTTTACTGCAGAATGTTATGTAAAAGTTCTGGCTGCAAATGCAGACGTGTTCAGCACCATATCCATCACTCCGAATCAGAAAGAGATTGGATGTGGCGTTTCTGATACACAGAAGATTATGGCAGACGTAGGCGATGGAACCGATCCGGTTGTATGGACTTCTTCCAATCCGGCAGTTGTGGCAGTCAGCACAGACCAGTCTTTGGCAGCAGCACAGTCAGCAGAGAATACGATGCAGGTTGGAAAAGAAGCAGTGGTCACAGCAACCGGAAAGGGAACAGCAGTGATCACAGCAAAATCAGGACAGAAGAGCGTAGATATTCCGGTAACCGTTGTAGCAGCCGGCATGAAAGAGTTCAAAATCCTGGCAGGAACCAATGCAGAAACTTCTTTTGCATACGAGATCACACCGGAATATAATATTACGAAAAACAAATATCAGGTTGTCATCCCGGATGCAATTACCAATGTATATCTCTACTCCAAACTTGCAGATAATGTAACTGCAACGGTAACAGCACGTTACACAGCGGCAAATAACGGATCTGCGAAGAATATTACACTGAGAAGTGGTGCGACATCAAGTGCCGCCTACCTGACCAAAAAAGACATGAATGGCAATACACTGTATGTAGATGTGAAGAAAGGAGACGAGACAACAACTTATGAATTTGATGTTGTTCGTGAATCCACTCTGACATCCTTAAGTGTGGCATCTGCAGATGGAGAAGAAGTACTTCATCCTGGCTTTGATAAAAATGTAACAGATTACACAGTCAGTGTAACCGACAACAACGACAGCGTAAAAATAAATGCAGCAGCATTTCTGGAAAACGCAGCAGTTTCTGTCAACGGTACCGCAGTGACAGGAGAAACATCAGTTCCTCTGAGCGGAGATGAGACTGTGATCACCGTCAAAGCAGCAATGGAAGATGCACCGTCTCAGGCAAGAGAATACAAGATTCATGTTCTGAGAAAAAAATCCGTAAAACTGACACTGAAAGCAGATCCGGCAGATACAGTGATCACACTGAAAGATGCTGACAGCAAAAAGCTGAAAGCAGAGAACGGTGTATACACACTGAAGGCAGAAGAAACTTACAGCTATGTTGCCGTAAAAGCCGGATATGTTACAAAGAAAGATACGATTTCTGTTACAGAAAACACCGAGAAAACCATCACAATGGAAAAAGCACCGGAGAGCACCAGAAAAGATGTATCCGCAGCATGGAAAAACTTCCGTAACAGTGATGACAACATGGGTATTACCTCTGCAAAAACACCAACGAGCGAGGCGACAACCTACGAAAAATGGTTTAAGAAACTGGGAAGCGGCTGGGGTGCAGCACCGAGTGTGCAGATCATCGTGGATAATTCCCTGATCGTCATGAGTGCAAACCATATTTACAAACTAGATCTGAATACAGGTGATATCCTGCAGACAGGCGATATGGTAGCAGCGACAAACTTTGGATACACACCGCCAACCTATGCAGACGGCATGATCTTTGCACCGCTGGCAGACGGACGTGTACAGGCGTTCAATGCAGAGACACTGGAATCTCTGTGGGTTTACCAGGATACGCTGAAAGGCCAGTCCTTAAGCCCGATCACTTACAGTGACGGTTATATTTATACCGGATTCTGGAATGCAGAGACAAAAGATGCAAACTATGTGTGCATCCCGGTTACGGATGAAGATCCGACGAACGCACAGGAAGCAAAAGAAGCAGCATGGCAGTACACAAGCCTTGGCGGTTTCTACTGGGCAGGTTCTGTGGTACGCGGTGACTATGTTGTATTTGGTACGGATGACGGCACAAGCGGTTCAGACGGAACCGGACATGTATTATCTCTGAACAAGAAGACCGGAGAAGTTATGGACAGCGTCGATGTAATCGGTGACCAGCGTTCTACGATTGCTTATGACAAAGAAACAGACAGACTGTATTTCACAACAAAAGGCGGCTACCTCTACAGTCTAAAACTGAAATCCGACGGAACCTTTGATAAAGATACGCTGAAATCCGTACAGCCTGGAAGCATGAGCACCAGCACACCGGTTGTATACAACGGAAGAATCTATATCGGTGTGACAAGCGGAAGTAACTTCAGCGGAACCTATTCGATCAGCGTGATTGATGCGGCAACGATGACAGAGGTCTACAAAGCACCGCTGAAAGGATATCCACAGTGCTCTGTACTTCTGTCAACCGCTTATGAAAAAGAAGACGGAAGTGTTTATCTGTATGCAACTTATAACAAGAATCCGGGTGGTATCACTCTGATCCGTGATAAAAAAGGACAGACAACTCCGGATGTAGAAGAAATTTTCACACCGGAAAAAGCAAGACAGCAGTACTGTATCACAAGTATTATCTGTGACGAAAACGGTACGCTGTACTATAAGAACGACAGTGCATGCGTTATGGCGGTTGCATCCAGTGAGGCATATATGACCGGCATAACATCAAGTGCAGAAGGCAGCACGATCGATAATGGCGTGGCATTTGACGGAAAACTTTCCAGTCATGACATCGTTGTCCTGACTTCGGCAGATAAGACGACTCTGACCTTTACTGCTTCCGAAGGAAGCAGCATTACCATCGATGGCGTGGAAGGAAACAGCAGAGAGATGGAACTGACAGAAGCAGGCAAGAGCTTTGATGTTGTTGTGAAAAAAGGAAGCGATGAAAGAACTTATAAATTCACACTGAAACGTGAAAAACCGAATACCAACTTAAAAGAACTGTATGTCAGCGACAGTAATCAGTTTAACATGGGACTGGTCAGCTTAACACCGGCGTTCAGTAAGACAAATCATGTTTATCATGCAGAATACAGCACAACACGCCGCTTCCTGAATATCTGGACAGCAGCAGAAGATACAGGTTCAACTTATAAACTGTATCCGGTAAGTGCAGTAGGAAAGAGCACGGTCATCAGCAGTTCAGAAGGAAATATCATCCGTACTGCAACAAACAGTGGACACGACCGTTATGCGATCTATTTTGCAGACAACAGTGACTGTGCGACCGTCCGGATCGAAGTAACTGCAAAAGACGGCAAGACGAAAGATTCTTACTATGTAACACTGAAACAGCAGACAGGAAATGCACCGGTGATCTCGGCAGAAGAAGGTGCAGGTGTGCGTAAGAGTGCAACAAGTGCATCAGTAACATTCACAGCAAATGAATACGGTACGTTGTACTATAAAGTATTGCCGGAAACGGAAACTGCACCGGAATCCATTGATACAACAGGTGAAGGCATCCAGGTTGAAGTAGGTGAAAATACACTGCAATTAACCGATATTACAGATGCAGCATACAAAGTCTATATGGTGCTGAAAGACAGCGACAGTACACCAAAGACAAGTGAAATGTTGACCGTCAGAGTGGCGTCGGTAGAAGAACTGCTGGCACCGGCAAAAGAAGCAGCCATCACAGAGCTGAACGTATACAAAAATGCAGAGGATTACCGTGATGCAGAAAAAACACAGATCACAAAGATCCTTGCAAATGCAAAAGTCCTGATCAACAATGCAAAAACAGCAGAAGAAATTGCAGAACAGTTAAGCGATGCAAAAGCAGATCTGGACAAACTGAAAACAAGTGTAGAACTTGCAGCGGATGAAAAGACACAGACCGATGCAGATGCAGTAAAAGCACTGATCGAAGCACTTGGAGATGTAACACTCGAGAAAAAAGAAAGCGTAGAAGCAGCAAGAAATGCATACGATGCACTTTCCACAGATGCGAAGAAACTGGTTTCCAATTACGATGTTCTGGTTCAGGCAGAAAAGAGCATCCAGACTCTGGAAGCAAAGAAACAGCAGGAAGAACTGAAAAACCAGATGGATGCAGCGGCAGCAGCATCCGTAAGCAGTGCGATCACAGCGATCGGCGAAGTAACGCTGGATAAGAGAGGTGTGGTAGAAGCAGCAAGAGCCGCATACAACACACTGACAGAAGATCAGAAAGCTCTGGTAACAAACTACACAGATCTGACAGCAGCAGAAGGCCGCATTGCAGAACTTGTAAAAGAGGCAACGGACAAAGCAGAAGCAGACAAGGCAGAACAGGAAAGACAGGAAGCCCTGAAAGCCAAAGCACAGCCAGTCATCGATGCCATCGCAGCAATCGGAGAAGTAACGCTGAACAGTGAAAAGGCGATCACAGCAGCAAGAAGTGCATATGAAGCCCTGGAAGCAGAAGTAAAAGAAAAAGTAACGAACCTGTCGGATCTGGTCGTAGCAGAGAAGAATCTGGCACTGCTGAAAGCAGAGAAAGAGAGTCAGGACAAAGATGCAGCGGCAGCAGCATCCGTAAGCAGTGCGATCACAGCAATCGGAGAAGTAACGCTGGATAAGAGAGGCGTAGTCGCAGCAGCAAGAGCCGCATACGATACTCTGAGTGATGTCCAGAAATCACTGGTAACAAACTACAGCGATCTGCAGGCCGCAGAGAGCCGCATTGCAGCACTTGTAAAAGAGGCAGCAGACAAAGCAGAAGCAGACAAGGCAGAGCAGGCAAAACAGGAAGCTCTGAAAACCAAAGCACAGCCGCTAGTTGATGCCATTGCAGCAATCGGAGAAGTAACACTTGACAGTGAAGAAGCGATCACAGCAGCAAGAAGTGCATATGAAGCACTGGAAGCAGATGTGAAAGAAAAAGTAACGAACCTGTCTGACCTGGTTATCGCAGAAAAAGACCTGGCTGCACTTAAAGCAGCAAAGAAAGCAGCAGAAGATCTGAAAGCTCAGCAGGAAGAAGCAAAGAGACAGCAGGAAGAAGCAAAGAAAGCTCAGGAAGAAAAACTGAAAGAGCAGGAAGAAAAACTGAAAGCAGAGAAAGACAAGTATGGATTTAATGAGAAGACAACTTTGAAATTTGCAAAGGTGAAAGGCAAAAAAGTAACTCTGAAATGGAACAAGGTTAAGGGTGCAAGTGGATACGAAATCTACTGCAAGACTGGAAAAGGCAAGTGGAAACTTGTGAAGACGCTCAATAAGGGCAGCAAGGCAAGCTGCAAACTGAAAGGAAAAGCAGGTAAGAAATATACCTACAAAGTACGTGTATTCCAGAAAGTAGAAAATAAAGTGATCTACGGTCAGTACTCAAATACCAAGTCTGCAAAGATTAAAAAATAACAATTAAATTTCCGTATGCTGAGAGCATAAAAATATGAAATATATGCTTATCAGCAAGGAAGAGGGATGATCAGGGGGGCAGAAATCTGCCCCCGGATCACCATTACAAAGATTACAATCTCAGAAAAAGAGATGCACTTACAGAAAGAACAGGAGTGTGGAGAAATGAGCAGAAAAACAAAAAAATGTGGTTATAGAAAACGGATTCTTGCAGGAGTTCTGTCGGCAGTTGTAGCTCTGTCATCTGTCCAGATGCCTGTTACTGCTGTCCATGCGGCAGCGTGGGATCAGAATAAATTTTCAGACAGTCTGAAGCTGCGTTTCTGGAACAATGAAAAGCCGGGAGTGCGTTTTTATATCAATGCAGCGGCAAAATATATTCTGGAAAACCAGCAGGAGCAGTCAGAAAAAACAGGAAACAGCTACCCGACCGTAGGAAGTACGTTTGGAGAATGGTCAGTGTGGGGTCTGCTGCGCGGCATGTATACAGGGGCAGATTATATCAACAGCATACCGGAGAATTATTTTTCTGACTATTTAAAACGTGTGGAAGCACATGTAGAAAATAAGAAAGGAAATCTGCATGCGGCAAAGTCTACCGAGTGGTCAAGACTGATCTTGCCGCTGACTGCAATGGGATATGATATCCGAAGCGTGGCAGGCTATGATTTTATTGAAAAATTATCTGATTCATTCAGTTTTTCGTATCGCCAGGGCATTAACGGTCCGATCTGGGAGATCATTTCCATGAACAGCGGCGGTTATGAATTTGACCAGACGGATCATCCGGAAACAGCAAATACCTTTGGAAAAATGCTGGATTACATTCTGAATCTGGAGATCACCGATGCAAACGGAATCAAAGGCGGCTGGGCATTGTCAGGAAATGTACCGGATGCCGATATCACTGGCATGACACTGACAGCATTTGCACCATATTATCTGAGTCAGGAAAAATATGAGCAAACAGATGCAACCTATAGTTATGATGAGTTTGCAAGTGCGGTAGAACGCGGTATTCTCGTGCTGGCAAATATGCAGAAGCCGAACGGCGGTTTTGAGAGCTGGGGAACGGTCAACAGCGAATCGACCGTATGGGCGATGATGCCGCTTCTGGAAATGGGGATCGATCCGAAATCAGATAAGGTAACGTTGCCGCATATCGGAAAAACATGCAGCTTTGTCAAAGAAGGAGCGACACGGGACGGCGTTTACACCGACAATATGGTAGATGCACTTCTGACCTTCTGGGCAGCCGGAAGCGGAAGCAGTGCGTCGATCGGCGGATTTAAACATGTAACGGCAGGCTACGACGGAGGTGGCGGTTCCGGCACAACGGTCAATCCGATGGCAACCGACCAGGCACTTTACGGACTGATTGCATACGACCGTTTTGCACACAAACAGAATTCCCTTTTTGATATGCAGGATCAGCTGGACGGCAGTTATCTGAATGCCACGGCAGATACTTATACGATCACCTATGACGGTCAGAAAGAGGGCGAGACCTTCACAACAGAAGCTTCCCCTTATGCAGAAGTACTCTTATCCGAAGGAAAAGTAACCGATGAACAGGAAACATTTTTGACGGAGTGGAATACCAAACCGGACGGAAGCGGGATCAGCTATTATCCGGGAGAGCTCCTTTCTATGCCGGAGCAGGATATCACGCTTTACGCACAGTACGGACAGCCAAGTTATGCACTGAAATTTGAATTAAATGGTGGTACTCTTTCCGATGACATCATTCTTCCGGACACCTACACTCCGAAAGACCAGATCACACTGCCGACCGCAGATGAGATCACAAAAGCAGGATGTAAATTTGACGGATGGTACACCAATGCGGAATTTACCGGAAGCAAAGTGACCGAAATACCGGCACACAGTTATGGCGATAAGACTTTTTATGCAAAATGGACGGTAAATACTGAAAAAGCAAATCAGTTTTATGCGATCGTGAATCGTCTGTCCGGCCATGCGACAGCCATTTCTGATAAAGAAGACATTGAAAAGGCGAGAGAATTGTATGATTCAATGCTGGATATCGAGCGGGAGCGGATCACGGCAAGTACTTACCATACTTTCCTGAAGAAGGAAAAAGAACTGAAGGAACTGCTTGCAAGCATGGATCAGGCAGAACAGGTCAGTGCGATGATCAAAGCACTGGATAAAGAACTGACGCTTGCAGATGAGCAGCCGGTAGTGCGTGCAAGAAATGCCTACGATGCACTGACAGAAACAGAAAAAGCGATGGTAGAAAATCTGGATATTCTGACGAAAGCAGAAGAAAAGATCTCACAGATGAAGGAGAACAAAGAAAAGGCAGATGCCGTGATCCGTCAGATCGAAGCGATCGGAGATGTGACCTTAGATTCCAGAGAGGAGATCACAGTGGCAAGAGAAGCATTCCAGGCACTGACAGAGAGCCAGCAGGCACTTGTTCCGGAGCGTGTGAGAAAACTTCTGGAGAATGCAGAAAAGAAGATTACAGAGCTTTTGGAGAAGAAAGACAGGATCGATGCATTTTCAAGCTGCGTTAAGCGGATCCCGGAAAAAGTGTCACTTACAGATGACAGTCTTTCACTGCTTATGAATGCCCATGCCGCATGGCTGAAATTGAACGATGAAGAAAGGGCACAGGTAGATGGAAAGCTGATCGAACAGATCAAAGAAAAAGAAAAAGAACTGCAGGAGCTTGCACAGGCAGAGGCAACGGATGAGGATTATACGGCAGTCAAAGAGATGGAAGAGCGGATTGCTGCGGCAAGCGGTGAGGTGAAACTTGAGGATGAAGAGACCCTGAAAAAGATCCGAAGTGATTTTGATGCGATGACAAAGATCCGGCAGGCGATGGTTGTCAATTATTATTCTCTCGTTGCACAGGAAATGGATCTGGAGAAGCTGAAAAAAGATACCGCCATCGCAGAAGCCATCAGCGAGCGAATTGCAGCACTTGGCGAGATCACCTTTGAAAGTGAAGAGACGCTGACGGCACTGCGAAAAGATTACACTGCACTGACAACCGCACAGAAAAATCTGGTCAGAAATTATGAGCTGCTTGCACAGGCAGAAAATAAACTGGCAGATCTCAAATACAACAGAAGCCAGGCAGAGTCAGCTGTTGAAAAAATAAATGCCATAGGAGAAGTGACCCTGAACAGTCGTGAAGCTATCGCAAAAGCAAGGGCGGCGTACGATGCACTTCTGGAAGATCAGAAACAGTATGTCAGCGAAGAAATCTTAAAAATATTGACCGATGCGGAGGCAGAATATGCGAGACTGGAGTCTCTTGTTCTGAAAAACATCACGCTGGATAAAACAGAAGTCAACATGAAAAAAGGAGAACGGGTGACACTTCATGTGACTTACGATCCGGAAGATACGATCAGTGACAAAACCATCATCTGGAATGTGGCAGATCCTTCCGTGGCAACCGTGGAAAACGGCACAGTGACAGCCATCGGCGGCGGAGAAACGGCGGGGTCCGCCCATGTTGGAATGCTGACAGCGACCTGTACCTTAAAAGTGGAAGTTCCGCTGGAGAAACTTACATTTACAGAAAACAGCGTGACGCTGAAAAAGGGCGAGAGTCATATGTTAAAAGTACAGCTCCTCCCGGAAGATTTGAATGTAGCGAGCAGCATCCGTTATCGCAGTGCTAATCCACAGGTGGCATCTGTGGATGCAGACGGACAGGTCCGTGCACTTGCATCCGGAGAGACCCTGATCACAGCGTACTGCGTGGAGCAGCCTCAGATCCTGGCACAGATCAAAGTGACAGTTAAAGAAACGCAGCAGGTACAGCCGAAACCGACTGATCCAAACCAGAATATCACCGTTTCCGTACCAAAAGTTTCCTTTATTTCCCTGAAGGCATCCAGGAGCAAAAAAGCAGTGCTGAAGTGGAAGAAGATCAAAGGCGTGTCTGGATATGAGATTTTCTACGCGATCGGAAAGAAGAAAAACTGGAAGCGGGCGAAGACGATCAAAAAGGCGAACACCACAAAACTGACCTGGAAGAAACTGAAATCCAGGAAAAAATATTACTTTAAGATCCAGGCCTATAAGATCGTCGGAGGAAAGAAATACAGCGGAAAATACAGCAAAATTCGTTCTGTGAAAGTAAAATAAGCGGTGACTGATCCGGAACATCATAATTACAGTGAAAAATAGATCAGAATATTTTACAGTTTCAGAATAACAGGAGGAGCATATGAAAGAGCTTTTTCAAAAAATGATGAAAAAGTTGCGGAAACATTCAGAAGCAGCAGGTGCCATTGCGGCACTGCTGCTTATTGTGCTGTTTTCGGGAGTGATGATCCTGGGAATCCGTACGCAGAGAGAAAGTGTGCCGGAAAATCCGATCGATGGCATGAAGAAAAGCTCGATGGTCATGCTGACCGGCACGAAAGAAGTGCTGGCAGAGCAGACAAAAGAGAATGGAAGCAGCCGGCAGCAGATGCAGAATCAGCAGTCAGAAAATCAGGATATGAAGGAGACGGAGAGCGAATCGTCAAAAGAAAGCGGAGCTGACAGCCAGGGCACAGAAAGCACAGGGAGCGAAAGTAAAAACGAAAACGGCAGTTCAACAGAGGCAAACAGAGATGCTTCCGGAAACAATTCCGGCAATAGCAGCGGGACTGCATCAGGAACAAACGGAGGCAATTACGGAGACGGAACAGGCGGCGAAAAGACGGATGGAGACGATAAAAACAACAAAAAGCCGAATAAGAATCACTCCGGAAATAAAAACAAAGACAAAAACGGCAAAAAAGACAGGCAGTATTTCCGGACAACGATTGAAAACGGCGGGACGGTCACAAAAGCAGATTACAGTTATCAGATTGAACAGCTGACGGATCTGAAAGTACTGAAAACAGAAAACACCTTAAATGACGGCAAAGTGACCACTTACCGGGGAAGTCTGAAACTGGCACACGGCGAAAATAAGATTCTGGTGGCAGTCACTTATCAGCAGAAAGACGGTACCAAATTTACTGTTTCCAAAGAATATACCATCTATTACGACGAAGAAAAACTGCTGATCCAGACAAATCTGTCCGATCAGACGGTAAAAAGCGATCACATTTCCTTCCGTGCCTGGGCACAGCTTGGCAAAGAGACGTTTGCACTGACGGCAACGCTAAACGGTACACCGATCAGTGCCGATGAAAACTGGGATTATAAAGACGTTCCTTTGCAGGAGGGCGAAAATCAGATCGTTTTGGATGCAGAAAAAGACGGAAAGAGCGAACAGCAGGTTTATACCATAACTTATGAACGACCGCAGAACCAGAATATCCGCTTTGACACCGATCTGGAGGACAAAGAAGTATATAAAAAGAAATACCGCTTCTATGCACAGGCCTTTATGGGCAGTGACAAAGTCGAAGATCTGACCGCCTGGCTGAACGGAACGCAGCTTTCACCGACAGATGGTGACAACTATGAAGTGCTGCTGGAAGAGGGCGAAAACCAGATCACGCTGTATGCAGAAAAAAACGGAAGCAGTGAAGAGATTACCTATACCGTAACCTATGTCAAACAGAACAGCGGAGACGGAGACGGCGAAGGCAATGTGGAGGCACCAAGAGTTACCTGTACGCTTGGTGATTCCGGAAACAGTCTTGAGACGCAGCGAAAGAGCTTAAGTTTCCAGGTACAGGCAACCGATTATCATGGAAACGGGCTTGGTGCAGACAACATCCGCATTTCCTGTTTCGGTGACAGCGGAGACAATATTACCGGTCTGATCTGGGAGAACAGCGGCGATGTCAGTTACCATACGGAATTGTCCCAAGGCTATAATACCATGGTGATCACCGTCACCGATGCAGAAGACAACACAACGGAACTGACTTACAGCATTTTCTGTACGGCGGCAGAGAGCGGGGAGCGGATCGGAACGGTTCACATCAGCGTGGAAGCAACGACCGTGGGAAGCGGTATTCTGCTGTCACAGGATGTAGATATTTATGAGGGAGAGACTGCGGCGGAGACGGTAGTACGCATGCTGCAGAATAATGGCTATTCTGTTGATTATACCGGAAACTATGAGACCGGTTTTTATCTGGCAAGGATTAGTTCCGAGAGCAATTTTGTCACCGGAAATATTCCGGAGGATTTAAGGACCAAACTGGAAGAACACGGCTTTGAAATCTATGATTTTACACCGAACAGCCTCGGAGATTATGATTTTACAAAAGGAAGCGGCTGGATGTATCAGGTAAACGGCGTTTACCCGAACTATGGCTTAAGCGATTACTGTTTCCAGAACGGCGATACACTGCGGCTGCGTTTCACGCTGGCATACGGAGCTGATATCGGGCAGGACATGACCGGCGGTTCAGATAACTGGGGGTATGAATGGTAATGAAAAAGGGAAATGATCAAAAACAAAATGCAGAAAAAAGAAAAAACAGAATGACAGCCCTGCTCATGGCACTGATCCTGTGCGTTGGGATGGTTTCCGGCACAAACAAGGAAGTACGGGCACAGTCTGCATCCCAAAACAGTGAGACGCAAACAGCTTCTGAATCAGACGTTACGACAGAAAATACAGCAAATATAGCAGAAAATACAACAAAAAGTGCAGCAACTGTCACACATTACGAATACACGACAGAAGAAGTAAAAGAAACCATCCAGGGTATTTTTGAGTGGGCCAAGAGCCTCACAAATGCTGACGAGCTGATCGATAAGACCTTTCTGGAAGGGGCGGATACTTCGCTCAATGACTGGTTTGCCTTTGCAGCAGCGAGAAGCGGATACAAGGAAGACTATAAAAGCTATCGAAAAGCGATGGAAACAGCGATCGCCAAAAAATATGGCACAAAAAAAGAAAAACTCGGAAAAGCGACCGAATATCAGAGAGCGGCACTGGTGATCGCGGCTCTTGGCGGTGATCCACAGGCAGTAAGTGACATGGCAGGAGAGAAGACCATCAATCTGATCGCAGACGGAACGTACAACCGCGGAAAGACAGAACCGCTCGATACGCAGGGAACAAATGCACTGATCTGGGCACTGATCGCACTGGATTCCGGGGATTATGAAGTGCCGGAAGATGCATACCAGAGCCGGGAAGAGATCCTGGCAGAACTTTTAAAAGCACAGGAGAGTGACGGCGGATTTTCCCTCTCAGCGGGTTCCGGGCAGATGGATGTAGATATCACTGCCATGGCACTGACTGCCCTGGCACCATATTACGAAGAAAACAGCGAGGCGAAAGCGGCAGCAGATCTTGCACTGTCCTGGCTCTCCGAACATCAGGAAAGTGACGGAGGATTCTGTTCTTCCATGGATACTGGCACAGAAAGCTCTGAGAGTTGTGCACAGGTTCTGACGGCTCTTTGCAGTCTAGGCATCGATCCGCAGAGCGACAGTCGTTTTATCAAAAACGGAAATACCGTGCTTGATAATCTGATGAGCTTTCGTCAGGAAGATGGCGGATTTGTCCATGCTTATGTTTATGATGCGTCCAATCCGGCATCCATACCGGATGAATCCGATTTCCTGGCAGGAGGCCAGGCGGCATACGCACTGACCGCATTCTGCCGTTACAAAAACAATATGAAAAATTTATTTAACTTGCGTCCGGAAAAAGCATCCCTGCTTTCGAAAAATGGCAGTGCCATGCCGGTCATGGTCATCGCAGTAGTGATTGCAGTGATCGCAGCGGCAGTGGTACTGATGTTAAAAAGAAGAAACAAAAAAGAATGATCCGGCACAGGAGAAGCATGGGATGCCATGACAGCAAAAACAGGATTCAGGTGTGCAAAAATACGGTTGGGAAGAAAATTTTAACGGATTTTGCAGAAAGTAAACAGTATAAATATAACAGGACAGTTATGAGAAAGAGAGGACATATGAGAAAAACAGAAGCAATGATAAACGAGATTGAAAAAGTAATCATTGGAAAAAGAGAAGTGATCGAACAGGTGCTGATGACAATCCTGGCGAAAGGCCATGTGCTTCTGGAAGATATTCCGGGAGTCGGGAAGACAACGCTGGCACTGAGCTTTGCAAAAGTCATGGGCGTGGACTATCACCGAATTCAGTTTACGCCGGATGTTACCCCTTCCGATGTGGTCGGATTCTCCCTGTACGACAGGCAGAGTGGAGAGTTTCAGTACAAACCGGGGGCAGTCATGTGCAACCTGCTTCTGGCAGATGAGATCAACCGTACTTCCAGCAAGACACAGGCAGCCCTGCTTGAAGTAATGGAAGAAGGAAATGCCACGGTAGATGGAAAAACCTATGAAATCCCGAAGCCATTCACTGTGATTGCCACACAGAATCCGTTCGGTTCTGCCGGAACACAGATGCTCCCGCAGTCTCAGATGGATCGTTTTATGGTCAAACTCTCCATGGGTTATCCGGACTTTGAAAGCCAGATCAATATCCTGCGGGATCGTCAGACGGAGCAGCCGCTGGATTTGCTTCAGATGATCTCATCCCGAGAAGAAGTACAGCAGCTTCAGCAGGAAGTAAAAGAGGTAGAAGTGGCAGATGATATCCTCAGATACATCACACTGCTTGTAGAAGCGACCAGACAGAACGACAAGATCCAGCTCGGCGTCAGCCCGCGAGGAGCACTGGCCCTCAACAACATGGCAAAAGCATCCGCTTACATAAACGGGCGTGATTATGTGATCCCGGATGATGTCCTTCGCGTATTTGCAAAGGTATGTGCACACCGCGTGATCCTGCATCCGCGTGCCAAAGTTGCGGGTATCCAGGCAGAGGAGATCATGGAGCAGATCACACATCAGGTTTCCATTCCGGAGATCAGATAGGAGGAGAACATGAAAAAATCCAGAATCCTTGTCGGCATCTGGATGCTGTTTCTGGTGCTTGCATATCTGGTAAGTGCGAGCATCACCATAGGAATTGCAGCTGTGGCAACCGTTCTGCTCTGCTTTTTCTGCTTTTTTCTTTCGATTGCCATGAAAAATAAAGTAACCTGCTATTTTGAAGTGCCGGACATGGCAGAAAAAGAACAGCAGGTTTACGGGAAACTGATCTTTGAAAACCACAGCCTGCTGCCGGCAGGACGCTTAAGGGCAGAACTTCTGTTTCAAAATCTGCTGACCGGAGAGAAAGAAATCTGCCATCTTGACAGTATGGCAGCGGGGAAAGAAAAGACAGAAACGAAATGGAGTGTTTGCAGCAACTGCTGCGGGGCCATCAGAATATCCGTGCAGAAACTTCTGGTCAGTGACATGCTGGGACTGTTTTTGACCGAGCAGAAGCTTAACATCAGCGATACCATGATCGTGCTTCCGGAAATGAAAACGGTGGAAGTACAGGTCGGAGACAGTTTTACGACCGACTGGGAAAGCATACAATATTCCGAACAGAAAAAAGGGGACGATCCGGGAGAAACCTTCGGGATCCGGGAATACCAGCCAGGTGACAGCACGAAGATGATTCACTGGAAAATCTCACAGAAACTGGGAGAACTTTATGTGAAGGAACCGGGACTTCCGGTAGAAAATGCAGTGCTTCTGTTTTTTGAGACAGCAAAACTGACCGGGGATAGCAGAACTTCAGATCAGGCAGAACTGATGGAAAAATTGATCTCCGTTTCCGAAAATCTGACGGAGAAAGGGATGCATCACAAGATCGGCTGGTACGATCAGAAAAAAGAGCAGCTTTGTATGGAAGAAATCGACTCCGCAGATAACCTTGCCCAGATCATACACGGCTTACTTTCACTGGAGAGAAAAGAAAAAACATTCACAGGCTTGCAGGAATATGCACAGAAATATCAGGAACAGCCATTTGGACATATTCTCTATTTTACCGCAGAAGATCCGGGAAATCTGGCAGATCTCTTTGCATGGCAGTGCAGTTTCCAGACCGTACGGCCAGGAGAAGATGTCGGTATCCTGCTGATTTAGGAGTGAAACATGAAGAAACACAGAAAAATTCAAAAAAAGCAAGAAACAGAACTGCACGTTCAGGTTGCAGAGAAGCCGGAAAACCAGAAAGAAAATGTCGGAGAAGCACTTGCCTGTTTCTGCATTTATGTCGGATGGTATCTTATGGTGATGCAGTTTTGCAGGGCATCTCTGGCGATGACTCTTTCTGGCAGTGTGGGAGCGATGCTACTTGTGATGGCCGTTCTTGTAAATGGACAAAAAGAAAAGAAATTCATACAGAAAATCGTGCATGAAATTCTGGCAGCGGCAGTTCTTTGTTTTCTGATCAGCTTTACGATCCGAAAGGGCTGGATCTTTCAGGGAGCACTGATCGCCGGAAACGGGCTGCTTGAGACGATCGGGAGAAATATGCGAACCTTTGAGCCGGATTATGTACTTACGATTTCCGAACCTTTGCAGCCATTTGTTACAGCCGTTTTTTATGTCACAGCAGGCATGGTTCTGGCAGCTCTTCTGGAATTTTTAAGGGTCAGCAAAAGCTGCATCGGAACGATTCTCGTCAGCCTTATTCCGGGAGTTCTGCTTCTGATCTGGCAGAAAGAAGCAGTTCTTTTTCCGGTGCTTCTGATCTATGCAGGTCTTCTCTGCCTTGTTGCCTTTCGGAAAAAAGAAAAAGGTCTGGCACAGTTACAGACAGATGTGATGCTGCTTGTGTTATTTGCGGCAGTGACGGCAGCCGGATTTTTCATGCTTCGGGGAAAAGCTTCGAGTTTTTCGCCAGACAATCCGTTCTCGCAGAAAGTACAGAAATTGGCAGAACAGATCCGTTATGGGAAAAAGACGGTGGATTCCCTGCCGGAAGGACAGTTCCGGGGGCTTGGAAACCTGAAACTGACCGATGAAGCCGCTCTGAAAGTGACCATGGAACATCCGGATTCTCTCTATCTTCGTGGATTTGTCGGCAGTATTTACACAGAAGACGGCTGGAAACAACAGGATGCAGATGAAATTTATGATAAAAAAGATCTGTTTTACTGGCTTCACAAAGAAAACGTTTCCGGGCTTCAGCAGCTTACCGCTCTTTATCAGCTGGAAAATCCTGCAGACGATGACACCGGAAATATGACTGTCACGACCATTGGTGCGAGCCGGAAATATGCTTATGTGCCGTATGAGCTGAGTACGCTTCCGGATACGCTGGAAAATGTCCGAAGTTTTGGAGATGACCGCCTGATCCCGGAAGGATTCCGGCCGCAAAAGACGATTTCGTTTCCGGTACACAGCAATCTGATCAGAAAGTATCCGCAGATCGCATCCGTATATTATCAGGATCAGGATACGGAGGCATTTGCAGAATACAAAAAATGCGAAAACAGCTACAATGCATATGTATATGACCACTATCTGCAGGTACCGGATTCTCTGAAACAGATGCTTACAAAAGTGCTGGCTTCTGATTCGGATGAGAAAGACAGCGAACATGTTACGTCTCATATTTCCTATGAAGAGGCAAATACCAGGATTACCGGATATTTAAATGAGAACATCACTTATACAGAAGAGATCGATCCGAAGAATACAGATGCATCCGGAGAAGATCAGAAAACAGATGCAAAGACCGGAAATTTTGTGACCGATTTTCTGATGACGGAGAAGAAAGGCTATTCCGTGCATTATGCATCGGCGGCTGTTCTGATGTACCGCTGCTTCGGAATCCCGGCACGCTATGTCGAGGGTTATCTGGTCACGCCGGAGATGGCAGAAAATGCTCAGGATGACGGAACGATCTATGTGACTGGAAAAGAGGCCCATGCATGGGTGGAAATCTATCAGGACGGCATCGGATGGATCCCGATGGAAGTGACGCCGCCGTATCTCGATAAAATGGAACGCCCGGATTTCGAGACGGTTTCCTGGCAGGGAGCACAAAATCAGGGAGCTTCTGAGCAGACGGACACAGCAGAACAGATCAAAGATGAAGAGCAGACAAAGCCGGAAACCAGGAAAGGCAGAAAACAGCTGCCGGTTCGGAAAATTCTGATCGTTGTGATCCTTTTGCTGATACTGGCACTGATCCTGTGGATCGCTTATCAGATTTTAAAATATCGCAAAAAATGGAAAGAAAAGAATCGGGCGATGTATTCGAAAGATGCCTCACAGGCGATCCGAAGCTGTTATGCACAGCTAAGGTGCTGGCTTATGTACGACGGAGTCCGGATAAAGGGAGGCTCCAGATATCAGATCTGCGAAGAACTGAGCAGAAAGTATAGCTCCGAGATGGCAGATCAGTATCGGAAAGTGACAAGACTGGCAGAAAAAGCCGCATACAGCAGCCATGCCATGGAAGAAAAACAGGCAGAAGAAGTCCGGGTATTTCTTATGAGTACCCAAAAACAGATATTAAATGAAAAGAATCTGTTTCAGAAATGGAAGATGCAGCTGAAAGTCCTCTCCTGAAACACCGGACAGGATCTCCGGCAGATCACAGAGGCACAAAAGGATAAGCAGAGCCGGTAATTGCTTGACATTTCCGGCAAATCAGCTTATCATACGAATATTGTGACCAGAAATCGGTGCCGTCCGGCATCCATAAAAGGGGTATCATGATCAGCCAAATGGACTGCTGAATGATACAGAAACAGGAAAGGATAACGTATGTCTTATATTATTGTATTTTTCATATCAATGGTTCCGCTGATCGAACTTCGAGGAGCGATTCCATATGCCATAGCCCAGGGACTGCCGTATGTGCCGTCCTACATCATAGCAATTCTCGGAAATATGCTTCCGGTGCCGTTTATTTATCTGTTTGCCAGAAAAGTACTGCTCTGGGGAGCCGACAAACCGGTCATCGGAAAGTTCTTCACCTACTGTATCGAGAAAGGTGAAAAAGGCGGAAAGAAACTTCAGGCGACCGCAGGAAAAGGCCTGTTTGTGGCACTGTTGCTGTTCGTAGGTATTCCGCTTCCGGGAACCGGAGCATGGACCGGAACACTTGCGGCAAGCTTTTTGGATATGGATTTTAAGTCCAGTATCATCGCAGTCATGCTCGGCGTTATGCTCGCCGGCATCATCATGGGACTTGCATCCGCAGGACTGCTCGGGGCAGTCAGTGCATTGTTTGCAGTGTAAGGTTTTTTATGGTTGACCTTATTTTCAGATAATGGTATGCTAAGAGATAAGGGAAACAGATAGTTTCCTTTCAATAAAGCGTGGTATCTGATACCGGGAAAGGAGAATTGTTATGGTAAAAAGAAATATCGTACTTGGCAATGTAGCAAATGTTCAGGAGTTCAACAGAATCTGCGGACATATGGATTTTGATGTAGATCTGGCACAGGGCAAATACCTGGTAGATGCAAAATCCATCATGGGCATTTTCAGTCTGGACATGGAAAAACCATTAGAGCTGTGTGCAAATACAAACGATGAAGCTTTGATTGACGAAAAGTTCAAAGCTTTTATCCAGTAATTGCAGATGTTAAAAAAAGTAATACAAAGATATGCAGTCGCTTTTGGCATGGCAGCAGCCATGTTCGCCGCAGGAGCCGGGGGAATACAGAAAGCAAATGCGGCAGAGATTGCAGATCAGGCAGGAAGTGTACAGGAGTCTGAGACCGTGCGGCAAAGTGAAACGCCGCAGGAGTCCGAGATGCAGAGGCAGCCTGAGACTACACAGCAGTCCGAAACGACCGGCCAAAGTGAGACACTTCCTCTGAAAAATGTTAAAAAAGCACCGAAGCTTTCTGGAAAATGGGTAAAACAGCACGGAAAGGTTCGGTTTCTTTTACAGGATAAGACTTATGCAACAAAGACCTGGGCAAACATAAAAGGCAGATATTATTATTTTGATAAAAATGGTTTCCGCCGCCAGGGGCTGTTCCGCTATCGCAATGGAAAGACGTACTATCTTGGCAAAAAGGGAGCGATGGTCACCGGATGGCAGAAGATCAGAAAGCACTGGTACTATTTCGGCAAAAACGGTGCCATGAAGAAAGCGTCCTGGATCAGGACAAAGACCGGTTATGCCTATGTAGATGCAAAAGGAAAGCGGCTGGTAAGCAGCTGGGTCAAAGTAAAAGGCAAAAAGTACTATATCGATGAAAAAGGCGTCAAAGTGACAAAGAGCCGTTACATTGGCAATAAAGCTTATTATTTTGACAAAAAAGGTGTTTATCATAAGGACAAAAAGATCAAAGAGCGGCTGATCAACCCGAAAGGAAAGATGGTGGCACTGACGTTTGATGATGGTCCGGGACCTTATACCGACCGTCTGTTAAAATGTCTGAAGAACAACCGGGCAGCAGCGACTTTCTTCCTGGTTGGGACGAGTATCGCAAATTATCCGGATACGATACAGCAGATGGCGAAGCAGGGATGCGAGATCGGAAATCACACCTGGGATCATGCAAGCCTTTCATCTTTAAACGGCAGTTCCATACAGAGTGAGATCAGCAGCACAAATGCTCAGATCCGTGCACTCACCGGCCACAATGCGACGCTGGTGCGTCCGCCGTATGGTGCCTACAACAGTAATGTGCAGATCAATGCGGGAGCACCGCTGATCCTGTGGAGCATTGATACCCTGGACTGGAAGACAAGAAACGCCAAGAATACGATAAATGTGGTTATGAATGAAGTGAAAGACGGTTCGATCATCCTGATGCACGATATCCACAGCCCGTCTGTGGATGCAGCAGAAGTGCTGATCCCGAAACTGATCGCATCCGGTTATCAGTTAGTTACGGTCAGTGAACTGGCAAAATACCGCAGTGTGGCTATGTACAGCGGAGGCGTGTACAATGCCTTTTACCGCTGAGTGGATTTTACGGATCCAAGTAGCAAAGCGGATTGCGAATATCCGCTTAACATGAAATAAAGCTGGAGTATAATCGAAAGATATACCCCAGCTTTTCGTTACTTTGTGATGTGAGATTTATGATGCCTGCGGATTGTTCCGTGCGTCGCACTCTCACAATCCCTGGCATCATATCTATTCTGCTTCGTGTTTTGCGACAGCGGCTTCCACAAATCCACGGAACAGCGGATGCGGACGGTTCGGGCGGGACTTCAGTTCCGGATGAGCCTGTGTTCCGATGAAGAACGGGTGATCCGGAAGTTCTACCATTTCCACGATACGTCCATCCGGAGAAATACCAGAGAGCATCATGCCGTTTTCTGTGAGCACTTTGCGGTAATCGTTGTTAAATTCATAACGATGACGATGACGTTCATGGATCGTTTCTTCACCGTAAAGCTTATAAGCCAGGGAAGATTTATCCAGTACACAAGGATAAGAACCAAGTCTTAAGGTACCGCCGATATCCTCGATGCCGTCCTGCTCCGGCAGAAGTGCAATGACCGGATGGGTAGTATTAGGATCCAGTTCGATGCTGTGTGCGTCATTGTAGCCAACCACATGGCGGGCGAATTCAACAACCGATAACTGCATGCCAAGGCAGAGCCCAAGGAATGGGATCTTGCGGATACGGGCAAATTCGATTGCCGTGATCTTGCCTTCGATGCCACGGTCACCGAAACCGCCAGGTACCAGGATGCCATCCATATCACCGAGTACTTCTTCGACGTTACTGTTGTTGAGCAGTTCGGAATCCACCCACTTGATATTTACAGTCGCATGCTGTGCGATACCGCCGTGTTTCAGAGCCTCCACAACACTGATGTAAGCATCGTGCAGCTGGATATATTTGCCTACCAGAGCGATATTTACTTCTTTTGTCGGATGACGCAGAGCATTTACCATAGCTTTCCAGTCTTCCAGATCCGGCTCCGGGCAGTCAAGCTTCAGGCAGTCGCAGACAACCTGTGCCAGATGTTCTTTTTCCATGGCAAGCGGTGCTTCGTAGAGATATTCCACATCAAGATTCTGCAGAACATGGTCACTTGGCACGTTACAGAACAGTGCGATCTTGTCCTTGATGCCATTGTCAAGCGGCAGCTCGGAACGGCACACGATCACATCCGGCTGAATTCCCATACCCTGGAGCTCCTTTACGCTGGCCTGTGTCGGCTTGGTTTTCATTTCACCTGAGGCACGCAGGTAAGGGATCAGAGTAACGTGGATCAGGATTGCATTTTCGTGTCCGACATCGTGCTGGAACTGACGGATGGACTCCAGGAACGGCTGACTTTCGATATCGCCGACCGTACCGCCAACTTCAATGATCGCAATGCTAGTTTCGTCTGATGTAAAATCGCGATGGAAACGGCTCTTGATCTCATTGGTGATATGAGGGATGACCTGTACCGTTCCACCGCCGAAATCTCCGCGGCGTTCTTTCTGCAGAACGGACCAGTAAATCTTACCGGTTGTGACATTGGAATTTTTCGTCAGACTTTCGTCGATAAAACGCTCATAATGTCCAAGGTCCAGGTCTGTCTCAGCACCGTCGTCGGTTACAAATACCTCACCATGCTGGATCGGATTCATCGTTCCCGGGTCGATATTGATATAAGGATCGAATTTCTGCATCGTTACTTTGTAGCCACGTGCTTTCAGAAGTCGTCCGAGGGATGCGGCTGTGATACCCTTTCCCAGTCCGGAAACAACACCTCCTGTTACAAATACATATTTTACTGACATAATTTCCTCCGTTCTGTGCACAAAACACGCATTTTTTTTGACCAGATATTAAGTTCCTAAAAAAAATACGGAAAAGATTATACACTATGCAAAGAAAAAAATCCAGTAAATCATACTGGATTTTTCAAAAAAGTACAAAGAAATTTTAGTGATAGTTTTTGTTGTTCTCATATTTTGCTTCCATCGTGAACTGGATACCGAGCTGTTTCAGCTTTTTGATATCCACCGGGGAGAGCATAACAGAAGTATGTGCCTGGCATTCGGCAAGTTTCGGCAGCTGTTTCATAGCCAGAGCAGCATCTTCATGAGCGGCGGCACTGATGGACAGGGCGATCAGGACCTCATCGGTATGCAGTCTCGGATTGCGGCTTCCGAGGTAAGCAGTTTTCAGACGCTGAATCGGCTCCAGAGATTCCGGTGCAATGATATTTTTCTCGTGGTCAATGCCGGCAAGCTCTTTTAAGGCATTTAACAGAACCGCAGAAGCGGCACCGAGCAGGTCAGAAGTCTTTCCGGTGATGATCCTGCCGTCCGGCAGTTCTATAGCAGCAGCCGGAGCACCGGTCAGTTCTGCGACACGTCTTGCAGCCGGAACAACCTTGCGGTCGGTTGCAGTAACGCCGGCCTGGTTCATGATCAGCTCGATCTTATAAACTTCCTCTTCCTGATTGCGTCCGGTCAGAAGTCCGTTCAGTGCGTTGAAGTAGCGGCGGATGATCTCCTGGCGGGAAGCTTCCTGGCAGAGTGCATCATCGCAGATGCAGTTCCCGGCCATGTTGACGCCCATGTCAGTCGGAGACTGATAAGGGCTTTCGCCGTAGATCTTTTCAAACATTGCTTTTAAAACCGGGAAGATTTCCACATCACGGTTGTAGTTTACCGTGGTAAATCCATAAGCTTCCAGATGGAACGGATCGATCATGTTGACATCGTTCAGGTCAGCCGTTGCTGCCTCATATGCCAGGTTGATCGGATGTTTCAGCGGAATGTTCCAGATCGGGAAAGTCTCGAATTTCGCATATCCGGCACGGATACCTCTGCGATGCTCCTGATAAAGCTGAGATAAGCAGGTAGCCATCTTTCCGCTTCCAGGACCAGGGGCAGTGATCACGACCAGAGGGCGGGAAGTTTCGATGTAGTCATTTTTACCGAATCCCTCATCACTTACGATATGAGAAACATTATTCGGATAACCCGGAATCATATAGAGGGTGTAAACCTTGATGCCGAGTTTGATCAGACGTTGTTTAAACAGGTCTGCACTGGTCTGTCCGGAGTATTTTGTGATAACGACACTTCCGACAAAAAGTCCACGTTCTTCGAAAGAGTCGATCAGACGCAGTACATCGGTATCGTAAGTGATGCCGAGGTCGCCGCGGATTTTATTTTTTTCAATATCCACCGCACTGATGACGATGACGATCTCTGCGTGCTCGGACAGCTGCATCAGAAGCTGAAGCTTGGAATCCGGCTCAAATCCCGGCAGTACACGGGAAGCGTGGTAGTCATCAAATAACTTTCCGCCAAATTCCAGATAAAGTTTGTCTCCGAATTTGTCAATACGCTCGCGGATACAGCGAGACTGTGTAGCAAGATATTTTTCGTTGTCAAATCCTTTTTTCATATGATTAAGAACCTTTCCTAAAAATTCAAGTCGGATGCACGCAAGAACCGGCGTGCATTTCCTTGTTACAAAGTAACTCTTGCACTAGTATACAATAAATCATACCCGTTCGGCTACCGTTTTTTTAGAAAAGATTCATAATTGTGAGCTTTTTTTCACAATCTATATATTGATTTCTTCTGAAACTGTACTTATAATGGGATAAGTTGGAGTTTGCATATGAGGAGGACAAAAATGGACAACAATCAGATGCAGGGCGGCGGTCCTGGCAGACCACAGGGACCGGGTGGACAAAAGCAGCCGGACAATGGTCGCAATAAGAACAATGGGAAAAAGCCGGGCGGAGGCAAAAGCATTCTGGTTTTTCTGGTGATTACTTTGATTGTGATGCTTGCCATGAATATCGTTACCAGTATGGTAAAAGATACAACCGAGCGTAAGATCAGCTATAATCAGTTTATTAACATGGTTGACCGCGGAGAGGTCGAATCTGTAGAGATCGGTTCCAACCGAATCGACATCAACCTGAAAAATCAGCCAATACCGGGTGTGAAGATCACCTGTTATACCGGTATCATGGACGATCCGACACTGACAGACCGACTGCTCAAGGCAGGTGTACAGTGTAGCAAAACCGTACCGGACAATTCTTCTTACCTGATCTTAAATATCGTGGCAAATGTTCTGCCGCTGGTTATGATCGGATTTATTTTCTACTTTTTCATGCGTCGTATGGGATCAGGCGGCGGAGTCATGGGTGTCGGCAAGAGCAAGGCAAAAGTTTACGGCGAGAAGGAAACCGGTGTGACCTTCCAGGATGTTGCCGGACAGGATGAAGCAAAAGAATCGCTTCAGGAAGTCGTAGGATTTCTCGAAGATCCGCAGAAATACGTGAAGATCGGAGCGAAGCTGCCGAAAGGAGCACTGCTTGTCGGCCCTCCGGGTACCGGTAAGACACTGCTGGCAAAGGCAGTCGCAGGAGAGGCACACGTGCCGTTCTTCTCCATTTCCGGTTCCGATTTCGTAGAAATGTTTGTCGGTGTCGGTGCATCGCGTGTGCGAGACCTGTTTGAAGAGGCCAAAAAGAGTGCACCGTGTATCATTTTTATCGATGAGATCGATGCGATCGGTAAGAGCCGTGACAGCCGTTATGGCGGCGGAAACGACGAGCGTGAGCAGACACTGAACCAGCTGCTTGCGGAGATGGATGGTTTTGATTCCTCCAAAGGTGTGCTGATCCTTGCAGCAACGAACCGTCCGGAAGTTTTGGATTCTGCACTTCTGCGTCCGGGACGTTTTGACCGCAGAGTGATCGTAGACCGCCCGGATCTCAAAGGAAGAGAAGATATTCTGCGTGTACACGCAAAGAACGTTAATCTTGATGAGACGGTCAATTTCAAAGAAATCGCCCTGGCAACAGCCGGAGCTGTCGGATCAGACCTAGCAAATATGGTCAATGAAGCAGCCATCCTTGCTGTAAAAGCAGGAAGAAGTGCCGTATCTCAGGCAGATTTATCGGAAGCAGTCGAGCTGGTTGAGATGGGAAAAGAAAAGAAAAACAAGATCCTGAGCAAAAAAGAGCGGGAGATCGTTTCCTATCATGAAGTCGGACACGCACTGGTCAGTGCACTGCAAAAAGATGCAGAGCCAGTACAGAAGATCACGATCGTGCCGCGTACATCCGGAGCACTCGGATATGTCATGAACATTCCAGAAGAGGAGAAATGCCTCTATACAAAAGAAGAACTGTGGGCGAGACTGGTAGAATTTACCGGCGGCCGTGCAGCAGAGGAGATCGTATTTGGTTCGGTGACAACCGGAGCATCCAATGATATCGAGAAAGCAACTTCCATTGCCCGCTCAATGATCACACGCTACGGTATGTCTGAGAAATTCGGTCTGACCGGTCTGGAGCGTGCGGCAAACCAGTACCTCGATAATCAGACGGTTCTGGACTGCAGTGAGGTGACACAGGCCGAGGTCGATAAAGAGATCACTGCTATGCTCAAAAAGGCATATAAGGAAGCAAAAGACATGCTTACGGCAAACCGCAGCATTCTGGATCACATCGCTGCTTTCCTGATCGAGAAAGAGACGATCACCGGAAAGGAATTTATGGAGATCCTGCGTAAAGTACAGGCAGAAGAAGCACAGAAAAACAGCGAAATACAGACCGAAGAAAACAGCACAAAAGTAAATCTTTCAAAAGAGAACACAGCAGACACCACAACCGAGTAAGTGAGGATGTAAAAGCAGATGTTTGATATTCAGGAAGAATTAAAAAAGCTCCCGGCTAAGCCGGGAGTTTATATTATGCATGATGACAGAGATGCCATTATTTATGTGGGCAAGGCGATCAGCCTGAAGAACAGGGTGCGGCAGTATTTTCAGACCAGCCGCAATAAGGGTGCCAAAATCGAGCAGATGGTCACAAGGATCGCCAGATTTGAGTATATCGTGACGGATTCCGAGCTGGAGGCACTGGTTCTGGAGTGCAATCTGATCAAGGAACACCGCCCGAAGTACAATACGATGCTCAAGGATGATAAGACTTATCCATTTATAAAAGTAACGACATCGGAGGCATATCCTCGGATTTTGTTTTCAAGGAGCATGAAAAAGGATAAAAATAAATATTACGGACCATACACCAGTGCCGGGGCAGTCAAAGATACGATCGAGCTGATCCGTAAGATCTACAAAGTCCGTACCTGTAATCGCAGACTGCCGCAGGATATCGGAAAAGAACGCCCCTGCCTGAATTATCACATCAAACAGTGTGATGCACCATGTCAGGGCTATATCAGTCAGGAAGAGTACCGCAGATCCTTAAACGGAGCGATGGATTTTCTGAATGGAAACTACGGACCAATCCTGAAAATGCTCGAAAAGCGGATGCTGGATGCCTCGGAGCGTATGGAGTACGAGGAGGCAGCGACCTGGCGTGACCTCAAAAACAGCGTCAGCCAGATCGCACAGAAGCAGAAGATCACAAGCAGCGACGGCGAGGACAAAGATGTGATCGCCGTGAAAATGGATGGCAGCGACGCAGTAGCCCAGGTATTTTTTATCAGACAGGGCAGGCTGATCGGCAGAGACCATTTCTTCCTGCGGATCGCACCGCACGATTCGCAGAATATCGTGATCTCCAGTTTTATGAAGCAGTTCTATTCCGGCACGCCGTTTATTCCAAGGGAGATCATGATCCCGTGTGAGATCGAAGATCAGTCCGTCTTAGAAGAGTGGCTCGGAAAGCGAAAAGGGCAGAAGGTGCACATCAAAGTACCGAAAAAAGGTACCAGGGAAAAACTGGTTGAGCTTGCCACGCAGAATGCAGAGATTGTCCTGCGACAGGACAAAGATCGTATCAAACGAGAAGAAGGACGCACAATCGGGGCGATGAAAGAAATTGCCGGCTGGCTGGATCTGACAGATCTGGTACGAGTGGAAGCCTATGATATTTCCAATATCAGCGGTTTCGAGTCGGTCGGATCCATGGCAGTCTTTGAACGCGGCAAACCAAAACGAAGCGATTACCGCAAATTCCGTATCAAAACCGTGCAGGGGCCAAACGACTACGCAAGCATGGAAGAAGTCCTGACAAGACGTTTTACACACGAGAGTGACCCTGAGAAAAAAGAGTATGACAGTTTCGGAAAACTGCCGGATCTGATCATGATGGACGGCGGCCGCGGTCAGGTCAATATCGCACTTGGCGTTCTGGAAAAGCTGGATCTTAACATCCCGGTCTGCGGTATGGTAAAAGATGACCGGCACCGCACCAGAGG
>OKRU01000645.1_pt1 | contig 35045 bp, 29 predicted proteins | sample 1601131 | NCBI WGS metagenome assembly OKRU01 (sample SAMEA3541558, study PRJEB24748) | human gut metagenome | biome: human gut; feature: human-associated habitat; material: faeces | place: China | collected 2012
AGATACTGTATCTGAACAATATCTCGCAAAAATGGGCTTTTTAAGGGAAGACTAAGTAAATTTACCGTATGAAATTATTAATCAAACTCATACGGTATGACAATATTTGAACAAATCTTGGCAGGACTGCAACAAAAGTTTTCTGGGGTGGACACTGCCATACTTACCCGTATTGCCACAAAGAAGGCAGAGGGTGTAACGGACGAGACGAAGGTAAACTCCATTGTTGAGGGTATCTCATTTCAGGACGTGCTGACTTCATACGGTGATTTCCGTGCCGGGGATGCTCGAATCACAGCTGTTACAAACTATGAGAAGAAGCATAACCTTAAAGACGGTAAGCCAATCGAGGAACCGGAAGAAAAGAAAGACGAAAAGAAGGATGAGAAAAAGGACGAAGTTCCTGCATGGGCCCAGGCTTTGATTGATTCCAACAAGACTCTTTCTGAAAAGCTGTCTGTTTACGAGGCTGAAAAAGCGCAGGCGCAACGCAATTCTCAGATATCAGAGGTGGCAAAAAAGTACGGTATCCCCGAATTTATGCTGAAAGACCGCAACATTCCTGAAAACACGGACTTGGATACTTATTTCAAGGACATGAAGCAGGATATGTCAAACAGCGGTTTTCAATTCTCCAAAGCTCCTGAAACAGCAGAACAGAAGCAGGAGAAAGAAGCGAGCGAGTTCGCCAAAATGATTGAGGCGGACACAAAATCTATTGTCGAACATCAAAACAAGTAATTTATGGCAGCAGGATTTAAGTACAACATTGAGTCCGAACCGTCCATCGAGGAACGCTATGACGTTTCTACCGGTGTAATACGCAGAGGTCCTTACAAGCTGGACACAACCAACCTTGTAGATGGTTCATTTCTCCCTTCCTTCACACCTATCGCCGCCGACCTGGTAAAGAAGACCGCTCAGGTAGCTATCCGTGTAGAAGTTTACGAGAAATACACAACCGGTTCCAATACCACGTTGAAGATCAAGAAAAATTCATTGGCTTATGCCGGCATGCACATTGGAAATGGAGCACATGGCGCAACCATCAGTTCTATCGATAAAACAGATAAGGTTTTCGACAAGCTTACATTGGGAGCTGACTTTGGGGCGACACTGGAAGCTGGAACTATTCTTTATGAAGCGACGGCTACAGATGGAACAACTCCAAAAGTTATAGCTAATTCAGCTCTGTACGAAAGGAAACAGGTAGAAAATGGTATCGTTCTGGTCGCATTGCTTATGCGTGCGTTTGAAATTGAACCAACCAAGCTAGCTATGCCTTTCTCTGACATCGACAAAGCCAACATGCCACACTTCCAGTTCAATGATACAGACGTCACTCGAAGTGGACAAACTGTATCACTTGTCAAAGCATCTTCCAGTCAAGATGGTTTGATGAGCAAGGAAGACAAAGCCAAACTAGATGGTATTGCAGCACAAGCTAACAAATTTACGTTGTCAGCTGCGACATCTTCAGCACTCGGAGGTGTAAAACAGGGAGCTAAAGTCGATGATGCTGCAGGTGGAGATGAGAAAGACAAAATAAATGCTCTTCTCGCATCATTGAGAACAGCAGGTGTAATTGCAAGCAAATAAAGAAAGGAGAACTAATATATGATGCTAACTATTCATACCTTGTTTAACGATCCTAACATCGTTAACGCCGTTATCCAGCGTGTTCTTCAAACGAGAAAGGATACTATTTACTGGCAACAGTATCTGGATTTCCGTAGAACTACAACCCGTGTGTTCAAGGACTATATCGGTCAGGTTACGGGAGTGATGGCCGGTTCCATCAATTCACGCTACGGTGAAAAGCCTATTCGTGAACGTCGGAATATCGGTTCAGGATACGGTGAAATCGCTTACCTGGGTGATGCTTATCAGATTTCAATAGACCGTTTATCAGATTTGCAGGACTTGATTGACAAGTTCAACGCAGCAAAACCAGCTGACCAGGTAGCAGCTATGCAGGAAATTGTGAACTTCATCTATGATGATTACCGTCAGGTCCTTTTGGCGGCTCACAAACGTATGGATATTATCGTAGGTTCACTCCTTATGACCGGAGAAGCAACTGTTAAGAACAAGGATGACAATGCCGGAGGTGTTGACCTGCTTAACATTGAATTGCCGTTCAAGTTCATCAAACCTGATACTGGTGCTAAAGCGAACTTCATTACCTATTTGCAGCAACAGATTAATGCACTTAAAGCAGACTACGGCAATTTCCAGAAGATGATTATGTCACGTGGAACTTTCGTGAAGAATATCATCGGTTCTGCAGAATTCGGCGACAAGTTCAAGATGCAGCTCACCGGCAACGAAATGTATATGTCAACCGGATTGATTAGCTCTCAACTGGCTTCCTCTGTCTTTACAGGTATCGGGCTTCCAGCCATCGAAATCAAGGAAGATTACGTAAAAGACCAGACCGGAAAGAACGTACAGATTTACGCCGACGACCGTATCACATTGCTTCCGCAGGATAAGGTCGGTTACATGCGATTCCACACGCCATACGAAGCCGTGGACGGTGTACCGGGGCGTAACTACACCCAAGCTGATGGTGATATGCTTATCTCCGGTTATAAGGATAAGAACGGCCGTTATCTGGAATACACTGCTGAGTGGATTCCGCAGATTACGAATCCGAACCTGATTGTGAACATCGATTTGTCAACCATGAACGCATGACAGTAAACGACTACATATCACAGAAGTTTCAGACCTTCGGCATCAACTTGTCGGAGGCTGACCTTTTGGAGAAAAGTCTGTCTTCAGGGATAAGTGGAGAGGATGAGATGGACCAGTCAAACATCGGACTTGTCTCGGTAGCTATGGCGAAGTTCATCCCCTCTCTCCTACTCCATGCCACTTCAATCAGCGAGAACGGTTTCTCTATGTCCTGGGACACTCAGGGCTTGAAGGATTATTATTCTTTCTTGTGCAAGAGGTACGGTCTTGAAGACATGCTGTCAGATAAACCTAAAGTCAGATTCCTATGATATTCGCGCCACATACATTACAAGTAAGGATTACAGCCCCGTTGAAAACTGATGAGTTCGGCCGACCCATTCCTGATACCGGTGGAGAAAGCTGGCAAAACGTATGCAAGTGTCGGTGTGATGATAACTCCACCAAGGAGTTTACATCGGAGAACGGCGAGGTTTACCGACCAAATTACCATGTTGTCTGCGAGAAAAAAATCTCCCTGAAGGCTGGTGATGAGGTTCGGTGTATGGAGGGTGAAAATATTCGGGGAGATGGCAAGGTTTATATGGTCAAGAATACTAATTATTTTGGTTACTCGGAGATATGGATGTAAAGTTTGACTTTTCGGATGTAGATAGCTTTTTCGAACAAGGGATAAGTGAAATCCGCGACATCGTAGATAAGGTTGGCCGTGAAGCTGACGAGTACGATGTGAAAGATGGCTCTTATCAAGACAGGACGAAAACACTTCGCAGGTCAAACAAGCATAAAGTTGAAGATGACTGTAGTCTGACATTGTATAATGATGCAACAAGCCCCAAAGGGTATCATTATGCGTCCAATGTGGAAAGCAAGGGTTTCAGAGTGAGAAGCGGAGGAGCCCTATTTGCTGAGAAACGATTAAAAGAAGAAATCAAATGATAGTAACTACCGACATAGCAAACATACTTTACCGTGATTGCCAGCCTTTCGGCATTGGAATCGTTCCCCACGGAAAGAAGCTGACTGGGGTAATAAAGTCTGAAAGGATTGTCATTCACGCTAAGAAGCAGCAGTCTGAGACATACTGGAAGAAGTCTTTCGCAGAAGTGAACCTTTGTGTTCCTGATCTGAAGGAAGGTGAAGCCAACACCATTCGGCTAAATGAACTTGAAAAACAGGCTAAAGAGATGTTTGACGGCGTTACTGGACGCTATGACGGCACGACCTATCATTATTCCATCGAATCAATCGGGACAGAGGAGGACACATCCTTAAAGTGTCACTATGTGAATGTAAGAATTTTGTTTGAAGTTTTAAATGTGAAATAATATGGCAGAAGCAAAGAAAATAACAGCCGTGAATATCAAGAAACTTTGGTATGGCGAAACAAGTGCTATCGCTGAAGATTTGACCGGACAGGCTCTATACACTCTTTTGCAGGGGGAAACCTTGAAAGAGATAAAGAACATCCATCAGGATACTTGGACGCTCGAAGAGGCAGAAGCAAGCCGAACCAACTATAAGAACCAGCTTACCGGACAGACCTATCGTAGTGATAAGGAGATGGGTGACGTGACCGTAAACTTTACTATCGGAGAGTACGACTACCCTACCAAGAAAGATCTGATGGGCGGTGACGTAATCAATACCGACAAGGGATGGAAGCGTACGAGGGGTAAAGTGAACATCGAAAAGCTGATTGTAGCCCAGACCGACGACGACCAGTATTGCGTCATTCCACGCGCTGACATCGGAGCACGCGAGGCTACTACAGACAAGGCTATTGGCCTTCCTGTAAGTGCCGTGGAGCTGGAACCGAAAAACTCTGCTATTGCTCCAGAATACTGGTTCGATTCAGAAGAAGTGAAGCAGGGAGCTTAAAGGTAAAAGGATGTATTTAGGATGGCGGTGGGTGGCTTGCTCACCGCCTTTTTTGTTTATTGATTATGAATGAAGGAGCTAAAATAATATCAGAATCCATTATTGGCTGTGATTTCAGAACGGTGTTTGTCGGCGGTAAAGCTTATACGGTTTATCCTCCAACGATCCACAAACTTGCCGGAGCCATCTCACATCTGTCAGGCGTTCAAGAAGCGGAAAACCTGAAAGAAGTCCTGCTATCACTTGGAAAAAGCGAGGCGTACAGCAAGGCTCTTTCGTGGCTGATAGCTGGCGACGAAAGTTTGAGCGAAGAACTGACAAAAGGAACATACGAAGAGAACGTGAACGCATTGGATGAAGCACTCTCTATGATTGACTCAAAGGTTTTTCTAAAAGCTGTCAGCTTGGCGAGGAACGTAAGCCTGCTGGCAGCGAAACCGATACAGTAGGCAATGAAACACTTCTTGGGCAGATAGCATCGTTCATGGAAAATCTGCATCTGTCATATAAGGAAGTGGTCTATGAGATACCATACAGGAATTTAGTATTAATGCAGCGAGACAAGCTACATGCCGTTACCGGGACAAAGGTTACAAAAGTAAAGGGTAAGGACATGGCTTCACGCAGAAGAAGAAACAAGAAATAGATTGTTTTTTGAATTTTCCACGTAATCATGTTATATTTACCATATAGTCATGAGGCTTTAATACAATCAAAGCATAAATTGACATGTTGGCGCATCATAACGGTGCGCCTTTTTCATACAATAAAGCCCCGAACCTTAAAGAACGGGGCTGGAATATCACATAATTGGTTTGACAACTTCAACTCTCATTCCAAGTGCATTCATTATTCGATAGAATGTGGCGACACTGGGTGTTATAATTCCTTTTTCAATTCGCGAGATATAGGATTTTGTGACGTTGATACGTTCTGCAAGCTCGGACTGTGTCATTTTTGCTTCTTTCCTAGCATCAAGAAGAATTTGGCTGGTATAGAATGCATACGCTTCTTCATCGAATCTTGCACGCTCAGTTGTGCCATTCTTTCCGTATTTACGTTCAAGCACTGCGCTGTAATTATTTATTTGATGATTGTTTGTCTCCATAATATGCCTCCTTAATTTTTAATGCTTTTTCTATTTCTGATTGTGGCGTTTTCTGTGTTTTCTTTTGAAATCCGTTGAAGAGAACAACTATTTTGCCCTCATCGAAGATAAAGAACACTCGGTAAATATTACTGCCGTATTCCATACGTAACTCGTACAATTCGTCACGTATAAACTTTATGAATTTCACCGGCAACCTATCTTCTGTTTCAAGCAAAGAGATGATATAATCAAGTTTCCTCATCTCCTTATCTGTCAATGAGGAGATAAATCTTTCAAAATATCCACCATATGTTATGATTTCACGTTTCATATTGCAAAGATAGCAAAAGTTTCAATATAATGCAACTTTAAGACAAAGATTTAATCATTAGCACGCATATTAATATGCATTCCCGATGCAAATACGCAACAATAGACTTATTGTTTGATATTATCCGTATTAGGAGATGGGTATAAATGAATTGATGAGTAACTTCGAACATTTAATATTCATTTTTATTTATGGCAACACTATACTTTAAAGTCAGTTCAGACTATGATGAGGTTATCCGTCTAAGGAAGGAATGCGAGAAGCTGGAAGCTCAGTTAAAGAAGATGGACGTGAACAAGACACCAGCATCAGCCAGAGCTTTGGAGGCACAACTTACATCAGCCAAACAGAAGATGATGGGACTTGCGACAGAAGCTGCAAAGGCCGGAGCTGTGATGGAACGTGATTTCAAAAACAGCATTTATAATGCATCACAAACTGTCAACAATCTTTCAGAAAACATAACATCACAAAGAGGTGTCATCAGGCAGTTACAGAATGAACTGACTTTACTGAAAGAGAAATATCGAGAAACGGTAAAGTCTGGTGGTGATACATCTGGAATGCCAGAACAAATAAAAGCACAAACAGTAAAACTGAGAGAACAGAAAGATATTTTGTTTGGACTTACCCAGCAACAAGCTGAAGCTCGTCTTTCTGTAAAAAGGTTGAAGGATGAATATGCATCATTCAAAGAGGAAGCAGGTGAAACGGTGACGGCCAACGAAAAAATGTCTCTTTCCCTGAAAAAAGTTCTGGGTGTAATTGGAGGAATATCTGTACTGAAGCAGTTTGCATCTGAGATAATAAGAGTTCGCGGTGAATTTCAATCAATGGAAACTGCAATTGAAACTATGGTCGGAAAGGATACGGCCAACCAAATTTTTCCACAAATAAAAGAACTGGCTAAAATATCTCCGCTTACCATGTCGGACATGGTAAGTGCTGAAAAAATGATGCTTGGCTTCAATATTCAAGTAGAAGACACTATTAAATATTTACAGGCTCTATCTGATATCTCAATGGGAGACAGCGTAAAGTTCAATTCACTTACGCTGGCTTTTTCTCAGATGTCGGCCGCCGGGAAATTGATGGGACAAGATCTTAATCAGATGATTAATGCAGGTTTTAACCCATTGCAGGTAATTTCAGAAAAGACAGGCAAGTCTATTGCAACTCTTAAAGATGAAATGTCCAAAGGCGCCGTCTCAGCCGAGATGGTTCAAGAGGCATTTATCGATGCAACTTCTGCAGGAGGAAAATTCTATCAGATGTCTGAGAATGCCTCTAAAACCATAAACGGCCAAATCTCCATGATGCAAGATGCATTGGATACAGCTTTCAACGAAATAGGCCAGGCATCTGAAGGTATTATAATGAAGGGAATACAAGCGACAACTTCACTCATACAGAATTACGAAACGGTCGGCAAGGTTTTATTGGGATTGATAGCAACCTATGGAACATATAAGACTGCAACATTACTTGTATGGACCATTGAACAAGCCAGGGCAAAAACTTTATGGACCAGTATTGCTGCAACTAAAGCATTAACTGTAGCACAAACAGCATTGAATACAGTTATGAAAGCTAATCCTTATGTTCTTGTTGCTACAGCTATAGCCGGACTTGTTACTGCAATGTGGGCATATCATGACAGCACTACTGAAGCCGAGAAAGCACAAGCTAGAATCAATGAAAGAGAAGAGGAAGCACGTAAACTAGCAGAAGAACATAAACAAGAAATTGATAAATTGATAGAAAGTTCTAGGGATTTAGCTTTATCAGACTTAGAACGAGGACGCAGTCTTGCCGCATTGAGAGAAGAATATCCTAAAATTTTTGCCCAATATGACATTGAAACAATCAAACTTACGGACATTCTAAAATTAAAGCAACAGATTGCAGAAGAAGATGCAAGACGTGCTGGACTAAAGAAAAAACAAGAATTTAAGGATATAGAAAACGAAATCGTCTACTACGAAAATCTTTTAAGAACTCTATCAGGACAACAAGGTGTAGATGGTTACGTAAAGAAGCTCAAAGATCTTAGGGCTGAACGTGATATACTTATGAAAGATAAAGGCAAGGGTATATCGGAATTATTTATTTCTAGTTTAAAGAATATTGATATAGAAAACTTTGACATATACATTAAAGAGCTTGAAAAAAGAATCAGCGGTAAAGGAAATGATGCAAAAATCAAAATGCGACTTCCTATAGATGCTAAAGGCGCTTTGTCCGATGAAGCCATATATGATGTAAAAGAGATAAAGAATTTGATATCAACTGTAAAATCAGCCCAAAAAGCAAGAATTGAAACTGAAAAAAATCATACTACATATCAACAGGATCTATTAAAGGCAAAGCAAGATTGGCTAAAGGCTAAAGCAGGATACGAAGCACTTATAAAAGATCAAAAAGCTACTACCGAGCAAGTAACAAAGGCGCGTGAAGAAATGGAATCCAAAGAAAAAACATATAAAGATCTTGGAGGTTCAACTACAAAACAGAAGACAAACACTAGAAATGATTTCAGTCAAGAGAATGTTATTAAAACATATTCCGAAAAGTTACGCTCTTTGGAAAAGCAACAAGCGATAGAACGCGCTAAAGAAGCTGTAGACCTGGAGAATCAGGTTGAACAGGCCCGCATAGACGCAATGATTGAAGGCGGAGATAAAATAATCGCCCAACATGAGTTTGAAAACAAGAAAGAACTTCAGGCTATAGACAAAGCCAAGGAAGAGTATATACAAAAGGAGATTCAAAGGCAAAAAGAGATTTTCGAAGCTACAGAAGAGCTTAAAGCCAAAAAGAATCCCAATTATAAAAAGAAAAGCTTTGATTCCTCTTCTGTTACAGTAGATACTTCTTCTTTTGACATGCTGAAGGAATATACATTCAACAAGCAGCTTAGAGAAGAATTGAATGCTCAGAAAGAAGCGATGAATGCTTATTTGGCCGAGTATGGAACATATATGCAAAAGCGTCAGGCCATAATTGAGCAATACCAGGACAAAATAAATAAGGCAAGTACTGAAGGAGAAAAGTTAACTCTCGGAAAGCAAAGAGACAAGATTCTTTCTGACCTTGACGAACAAGCCAACAAAACAACCTCTGCCATATCTCAATTATTCGGAGATATGAAAGACAAGACGCTGAAGGACCTTGAGGCTATCAATTCAGCCGGACAAAAGGCTCTGGATTTTCTCAAATCGGGACAATGGGATGAGCAGAAAGGCAAGGAATTCGGCATTACAAAAGAGAATTTTGAAATATGGAGCAATGATCCTGAAAAAATCAAGGCCATAACAGATGCTCTGCTTAACAACAAAAAGGCGGCAGAAGAACTTCGTCCTACATTCGACAAGATTGCAGACGGACTGAAAAGAATATTCAATTCAGGAAATGACACCAAAAAGCTTGATGAAGCGCTAAATGACCTCAGAAATGGTTTATCTGAAATACTTCAGGTCGGCTCATTCTTATCTGACACATTTTCATCTTTGGGAGAGTCTTTTGGGGCAAATGCCTTTTCTGGAATAGCTGAAGGAATAAACGTTGCAATGGATTCGCTCAACTCGGCCATGCAGGGTGCAGAAGCCGGATCAATATTTGGTCCCGTCGGTTCTGCAGTAGGAGCCACTGTTGGATTTGTATCTTCGATTTCATCGGCTTTTGCAAAAATCCACGACAAGAAGAATGAAAAACAAATCCAGAAATTGCAGAAGCAGATAGATGTACTCACAGAATCATACGACAAATTGGGAGAATCTGTTGAAAAAGCGTATTCCAAAGATGCATCAGAACTCATCGGCCAGCAGAACGAAATGCTTGAACAGCAGAAGGTGCTAATAGAACAGCAGATAAAAGAAGAAAAAGACAAAAAAGATACAGACAAGAAAAGAATTGAAGAATGGGAGAATCAAATTGACGAAATCAATGATGCAATAAAGGACAACAAAGAAAAGGCTGTAGACGCAATTTTCGGTGAAGATCTAAAAACAGCTATAGAGAATTTCTCTTCAGCCTATGCCGATGCATGGTCTAATGGAGAAGACAGAGCTGAATCTGCCAAAGAAACTGTAAAAAGCATGATGCGTCAGATGGTTACTGAATCCATCAAATCTGCAATCCAGGCATCTGGCTCCATGGAAAAAATCAGACAGAAACTCCAGGAGTTCTATGCAGACAATGTTCTTTCCGGTTGGGAACAAGATTACATCTACAATATGGCAGAAGAAATTCAGAAGGAATTGGACAAGCAATTCGGATGGGCAGACGACTTATTCGAAGAAGACTCAAGCAAACAACAATCGGCCTCTTCACGCGGATTTGAAACAATGTCGCAGGACACGGCTGATGAACTAAATGGACGATTCACAGCTGTATATGAGTCCAATCTTCGGATTGAAACAGCAGAACAGCAACAGACGGTGGCCATCACACAACTTACGGGCTCCATAAGCGCCTTAACGTCACAAGCATCCGGCATGTACAATATTGCAGACGAAACGCGAACCATTCTCGCCAATTCTTATCTGGAGCTACAGCAAATCAGAGAGAATACAGGAGAAATAGTAAAACCTATAAAACAGATTCAGGCAGATATAGCAGAAGTTAAACGTAATACATCAAGATTATGACAGTAAAAGACATCATGAATAAAGCTGTTGTTTTGGGCGCATGCACCCAATCCAACAAAGCAACCGACTGGAAAAGCCTTGCATGGCTGTTCTTCTCTCCTCAGGGAAGAGAATTCTGCAGAAACAAGAATTATCCGTCATTGGACATGTTCAGGCAAATGAAAGGGCATGTAGAAAATTACGGAGTACATATAGAAGACGAAGTAAAACTGACAAATGAAGACATAGCCGTAATTGCCGGCACAGCAGAATTGACTTACAACGGTACAGATAAGGCATATAAGATTATATTGATGCATGGAGGACATGCTCGTGTAACCATCGGGAACTATGCCGTAGTGAGAATTGAAAACATAAGCGGCAACTATGAAATTATCAACGACGGAACAGGAAAGGTATTGCTATGAATGGAGATTTGACGATTAACGGTAAAGATGCATGGACTACGTGGGGCGTGCGTATGGGAGACGGTTTCCTTGATGCTATAGATGGTTTCAACGAAATGAAAGACTACATTGAGAATGAAAGTAGGCTGAGACACGGAAAGCAGATGATAACTGACAATGCAAAAGTGGCATCACGTGAAATAGCTCTCCAGTTCACAATTGAAGGTATTTCTGAAAGCGATTACCGAACAAAGAAAAAATCATTCCAAACAGAAATGGAGAAAGGAGAAGTAAAAATAAAAATCCCAGCTCTCGGAAATGATATATACAAACTGGTTTATTTAGGGAAAAGCCTCTCTTACGCTATGAGTCCCGGCAGATGTTTCTGCAAGTTTTCGAGTAAATTCTGCGAACCTGATCCAACAGATAGAAGCGAATAACGAACATTCCCGCTATTGTTTCAAATGGAAGGCCAATTTTTTAGGGCTTCCATTTTCTATTTGTGAACTTTGAGGATATGATAGATATAAAGGACATATCCGGAAAAACCAGATTTTCCACCTACATCAACAAAGGGGCAAAGGGAAAGTTTACGCTGATGAAAGAGGACTACATCATCCTCCCATTTTCGGCGCCCTCTCCCATTCCGTTCAAGCTGGGTGACTATGCGGATTTGTCAGATATCATGGATGAATCCCTTGGAGGAAAACTTGCAAAAATCTATGAGATAACAGATGTTCAGAAACCTACATACAACACTTCTACCGGAGGCTATGACTACGAGCTTCAAATGAATGCCTACTACTGGAAGTGGAAGAACAAAATCTTCAAATACACTCCAGAACAAGCCGGCAGTGAAGCGTCATGGTCGCTTACCGCAACACTTGATGTGCAACTCGGTGTGTTTCTCCGCAACCTGAAGGCACTGGGATATACTTACCGGGGAACAGATTTTACTTTCAGCATAGACGATACTGTAGAGAACAAGGCCGTGGCGATGACATACGACAATATGAATTTGTTGGATGCCCTGTTTTCTATGGCGGGTGAGGATAAGTGGAACTGCGATTGCTGGATAACGGACAACGTAATTCACTTTGGGCGTTGTGAATTCGGAGATGCCGTTAAAATCGAGCGTGATGTCGAGGCGTCGGCCATCACCCGCAGCGAAAGCCAGGGCACTTATGCAACCCGCATCTATGCGTTCGGTTCAACAAAGAATATCCCAACGAACTACCGTCCAACCGATGAGCAGGTCGTAATCAATGGTGTTGTCCAGAAACGCCTGATGCTGCCTGCCGACACTCCATATATCGATGCATACGAAGGCATGACTCAGGAAGAGGCCATCGAGGACGTTGTAGTTTTCGACGATGTCTATCCACGTCGTGTTGGAACTCTTTCCGACGTTCACACACGCACCGAGGAAGTGGAGAACGATGACGGAACTAAAGAAACCGTCACTTACTACCGCTACAAGGACACCGGGCTGGTGTTCAAGGATGAATATATCATCGAAGGGCAAGAACTGAAAATAAAATTCCAGTCCGGCAAGCTGAACGGAATGGAGTTCGGCGTTATCTTCAATCCGCCCCCAAAGGATGAAACTCGTGGCGAACAGCTTTGGGAAATTGTCAGAAACGAAGACTACGGCCGCCATTTGCCAGATGATACCATGAGGCCCGAGAACGGTGATAAATATGTTCTTTCAGGATTTGACATCCAACTGGTGTCAGACCAGTATATCCCAGACGCCGAACAGGAGTTGAAAGAGAAGGCGCAGAAATATGCCGACAAGGTAAAGAAAGACGACGGTACATACACCACTACTCTAATGAGTGACTGGGTGCATGAAGACCTCATATCACGCACATTCGAGTTCGGTCAGCGTGTGAACCTTGTGGATGACACATTCTTCGAGAACGGACGTGTATCACGTGTTCTCGGCTGGGAGATGAACCTTGATATCCCTTGGAACAGCCCAATCTATACCATAGGTGAAAGTATGCCCTACTCACGCATCAGTGACATTGAAAGTGATGTCGAGTCACTGACATACAAAGGCCAGACATATACCGGAAGTGGAGGAAGTGGTATTTATCTGATCAAAGTGAACGACTCTACAGCTCCAAGCGACAGCAACACTTTTTCGGCTTTACGCTCGCTGGCTACATTCCTAAGAAAGGACAAAGAAGACAGCACAAAATATCTGCTGACACTGCTGGCCGGAGCAGTGTTTGGAGATAATAAAGCCAGTATTAGTGCTAACGGTGTGGCACAAGTCGCATCATTACTGGTTAGTGACAAGGCTGAAATCACTGCCGAAGGTAAGGCTATCTTGCAGAACCTGATTATCAAGGTGCAGGCAGAAATAAACAAACTGCTGGTAACCGGAGGAGCGGAAATACAAAACGGACTACTGGCCGATTTTATTACCGTACAAAACGGTCTACTGAAAACTATTATCTCACCGACTGAAATACGTACAGCCACAGCCATCGCTACCAAGGTACAAGCCGAAACTATCAACAACAATGGCGACAGTGCAGTATTGCATGGCAATAAAGCCGACTTTGCCGATGCGGTCGGAAGTAAATCTTATGCACCTGGACCAACTGGAATCGGCTGGAATGTAGATGTCAAGGGAAATGCCTGGTTCAATGGCATGCATCTCCGTGAGTTTCTTGAAGTACCCGAACTGCGCTACAACAGAATTACAGTCATTACAGACGAGCAATGGAGTGCGCCTGGAGGCGGTATCATTGAATCGGCCGACATGGAAACACTGATCTTGACTCTGAAACTGGAAGAAGGCGAAGCTGCCGCTCTCGAAGTGGATGACATTTGCAAAGGCATTTTCCATTCAGGTACCGGCTTCAGCACCTGCTTCTTTCGCATTACAGAGGTATTGGGCGAAAGCACCTTCCGCTATACACTGAGACCGGGATACGAGATGCACCCGATGACGGCCATGCACTTTGTGGCCTACGGCAACTTTACGAACCCGAACCGCCAGAAATCGGCCTACACCACTCGGGAATACACGCGGTATCTGAAAGATGTCAATGATTGGGACATCACCGAACGCAATATTGTAATGATGATGGGCAACCTCGAAGGGATGCATCTGAATGGGATGGACATGAGCGGATACAGCGCTTTCCTTCGCAACATATATATGACTGGAACCATCAAGCAAATCAGTGGCGACGGGGTGACGGAAACCCCTGTACCGGCATGGAAAGGAGAATGGGTGCCAGGAACATACTACAAAAACGATGAAGTGACACACAACGGGTCCACATGGCTCTGTATCTCAGACGAGCCGACCACGCAGGAACCATCCATCACGGCCACCGACTGGCTCCAGACGGTGAGCGAAGGCAAGGATGCCGTGGTGGTAAGCGTGTACAGCACCAACGGACTGTTTTTCCAGAATGGTCAGGGCGAAACCGAACTGTATGCCGTGGTACGCCAGGGCGATGCAGACATCACGTCTTCTTTGCCAGTCGGCCGCTTCAGCTGGCAACGGACCAGCCGGAATACAGAAGCAGATGCCATCTGGAACAAAACGCACCAAGGAGCAGGGCCGCGTATCCATATAACTCCAGAAGATGTTGAAGGGCGGTCGAACTTTGACTGTATCGTAACAATCTGACCCAATATTAAAAGCTATTTAAACAGTATTCAGAAACTATTTATACACAATCTAAACAATTAACAAAATGGCAACAATTGCAAGAGGACAAATTACCATCGTCGATTTGAACGATGCAGTAGCGATTAACAGTATGCTGACCACTAACGTCGGTTTGACTCAGCTTTACAACAAGGACACCAAGACCTACACCCCGAACTGGAGTACAGGTCCCTTCCTGGTCATCACTCCGGAAGTGTTTGTGGCAGGAACCACCAGCAGTGTGATGAGCCGTGTAACCAGCCCGAAATGGACAGTTAACGGCAAGGCGGTATCAGAAGTAGGAGGAACTGCAGCTTCTTCGGCACCGTATACTCTTACGATAAAACAAAACATGACATCTGCAACAAGTTACAATGTGCAGTTTACAGGAACCTATACTGATCCGGAAAGCGGACTGACTACACCTGTAAAGGCAGTCATCACACTGAATAAAGTTGAAACTGGTACAGCATCTCCAGTTCTAACAGTTCAGCAGCCACAAGGTATGGATTTCATCAACGACACTCCAGATTCATTGCAGGCTGTAGCTTATTTCTTACGTGGCGGTCAGGAAGACACTACAAACGTAACTTATAAATGGGAAAAACAGGAATCAAGCGGTAGTTGGACAACTATCACCAATGCTGGCGGTTTCTCCGGCGCGACAACCAAGACGCTAACATTGACAAAAGACGCAGTACTGAACTTCCTCAATGTAAGAGTAACTATCACCGATACGGACTCAGGCAGTGCAACATACAACAAGAAATTTATTGCATATGCATCATTCCGCGATGCCTCTGATCCAATACAGGTTCATATATCCAGCAGTACAGGCGACAAAATTGTTAATGGACAGGGAAATACTGAATTAACAGCAGAACTTTGGCGTGCAGGTGTAGAGATAGATACAGACGGTACAGCTTATACATATACATGGTACAAACACGATAAAACGGGTACAGCAGATGAAGACTGGAACACCACTGGAAGCAAAACAGGAAAGACTATTACAGTACCAGCAACAGACATTGACCAGAAAGCAACATTCGTATGTGACGTATCAAAAAAATAAAGATTATGGAAGTAATAGCTAGAGGACAAATAACAATCTGGAACTACAAGGATGGAGATGACGCTTACAGTATTATCCTCAACCACGACACGCATGCTGTTGCTTGCGATCCCTCCGGCAATGCCCTAAGTGGTGAACTGGGGCCTTCGGGGAAGGCTGTATTTGCCCTCTCCGCTTATAAGGGAGCTACCAAACTTACAATGAGATACTCCACTGCCACTTCTGCAACAGGAATATGTTCATGGAAGATAGGAACTGTTTCTGGATGTACAGCAGCGCAAGTGTCAGGGAGCAACGAAAAGTTTTATATCAACACCATGACTGCAGACAGCGGTTATGTGGAAATTGTTTGTTCTGTTGACGGAAAAATATCTGTTACCAAAAAGATCACAATCGTAAAGCAAAAGAAAGGAGCAACCGGTCCAACAGGCAAACAGGGTTGTATGCTTCGTCCTAGAGGCCTCTGGACTGCTCAGACACAATACGTATATAATGACCAATATCGTGATGTCGTATTGTACGACAATGATTTTAAGATTGCAAAATCTTCGCATACTTCCGGTTCAACATTCGACTCAACAAAGTGGGAAGATTTCAACGAATTTATTAATATAGCCACATCTGTACTTCTTGCAAATACAGGTTTCATCAAAGTATTAGGTGCCGGAAAAATATTTATCGGTCAAACAGATTCAGGTAACGGGTGGGAAATGACAGGCGGAGCTATAAAGCACACAAAAACATCTCTTGAGCTAACAGCTGACGGAAAATTAAAAGCTCCCAGCGGTTTATCGATTATCGCAGGAAGCAAAACTCTTAATGATTACATACTCAATTCAAAATCAGAGTATGCCGTTTCAACATCAGAAACAGAGCCACCAACTGAAGGATGGTCAACTACAACTCCAGAACGGACAGACAACAAATATATTTGGACTAGAATCACAACGACTTATGGAAGCGGTAAGATCGAAACATCTGAACCTGTATGTTTGTCAGGAACAAACGGTAAAGACGGCAAAGGAATAAAGAATACCACAGTAACCTATCAAGCCAGTACTTCGGGAACCTCTGTTCCTTCGGGTACATGGAACAGTACAATACCTTCAGTTGCGGCCAATCAATACCTTTGGACACGGACAATTATAACATATACAGACAACAGCACATCAACATCATATTGTGTTGGCAAGATGGGGGCTACAGGTGCAAAAGGTGAAACTGGAGCTACAGGACCGGCAGGTGCTGACGGTGACGGTATAGTCTCTGTTACGAATACCTATCAGATAGGCACATCCGGGACAACTGCACCAACCGGTACATGGAGTACATCTATACCTTCTCCTCAAAAAGGGAAATATCTATGGACGAAAACAGTTACCACTTACAAAAAAAGTGGAACAACCACGGCTTATTCCGTCAGCTATTATGGAACTGATGGAACAAATGCATCGTACATAACAGTTTCAGGTGAACAGATTTTCAAATATACCAACAATTTTACAGGAACACCGTCTCCTTCTTCAATAGCCTTGACAGCAACAGCTGTTGGAACATCCGGGTATCAATGGAGTTTCAGACAGGCAGGCCAAACAGCTTTCACCAATATATCAGGAGCTACATCATCTACCTATACGCTGACCCATAATAATTCAACAATATGGGGAAGTGCAAAATCTGTAACTATAAGGTGTACGTCTGGAGGTAAATATGATGAAATTACTATCGCCAAAGTTTCTGACGGCGCCAAGGGAGACAAGGGTGATCAAGGTTTGCAAGGTGCAAAAGGAGATAAAGGTGAAAGCGGAGCTATAGCAAAACCTATTTCAGGGATAACAGACCTGAATGTAATGAAGAGCTCCTCTTACGAAGGACGATGGTATGCAGGAGGGAGCAACGGCATAACAAACAAACCTTCAGGTGTAGATGCATTTGGACTTGATGTGACACGTGTTGCAAGCGGATGGTATTCACAGATATTGACATCTTCCAATACCTCGACAAATAAGATGTTCATTCGTTATTGGAACTCCCAATCTTGGACATCTTGGGTTGAAAAAGGTAAAGACGGTAAAGATGGCATACCTGGAGAAGCCGGAAGTGATGGTAAAACGTCATATCTGCATATTGCATACGCCAACAGCGCAGACGGTTCTTCAGGGTTCAGTACTACAGATGCAGTAAACAAGCTTTACATTGGCCAATACACCGACTTTATACAGGCTGATTCATCCGATTATAAAAAATACACATGGTCCAAATTCAAAGGAGATAAAGGAGACCGTGGCATACAAGGTTTACAAGGAGAAAAAGGAGAGCAAGGTATTCAAGGTCCTAAAGGAGATACCGGTGCAACAGGAGCTTCAGGAAAGACATCATATTTTCACATCAAATATAGTGATGTATCCAATCCAACATCTTCCTCTCAGATGACAGAAACGCCATCAACCTACATTGGAACCTATGTAGACTTTGTACAAACCGACAGCACCGATCCGACAAAATATACTTGGACGAGATTTAAGGGAATTCAAGGAGAAAAAGGAGAGCAAGGTATTCCGGGAAAGAATGGATCAAATGGACAAACTTCATATTTGCATATAGCCTATGCAAACAGTTCAGATGGTTCTTCTGGATTCAGCACAACCGATTCTACAAACAAATTGTACATCGGTCAATATACTGATTTTACGCAAGCAGACTCATCCGATTACAAAAAATATTCTTGGTCAAAGATAAAGGGAGAAACAGGTGCAAAAGGTGACAAAGGAGATAAAGGTGATACAGGAGCTACAGGAAAAGGTATAAAATCGGTTGTCAACCACTACCTTGCTTCTACAGCATCAAGCGGTGTTACAGCATCAACAAGCGGATGGACAACTACAATACAGACAATAACAGAAAGCAAAAAGTATTTATGGAATTACGAAACAATTACCTACACAGATAACAGCAGCACATCTTCATCACCTTGCATAATTGGCGTATACGGCAACAAAGGAGCAACTGGAAACACCGGCGCTGCAGGAAAAGGCATAAAATCCATAACTGAGCACTATGCTGTATCTTCGAGCAATACTACCGCGCCGACAAACTGGAGTACATCATTAGTCAATACAACCACTACAAATAAATACTTGTGGAATTATGAAACAATAACATATACGGACGGAAGTACAGAAGACACTACTAAAAGAGTGATCGGTACTCATGGAGCAACAGGCTCAGCAGGAGTAGCTGGTAAAGATGCCTATACAGTCCTTCTGAGTAATGAGTCGCACACATTTGCAGGTACGACAAGCGCCGCTATTGCATCTTCAGCAAAATGCACAGTTATAGCTTATAAAGGCGCTACACAAGTAGCGGCCACGATAGGAACACCTACCGGTATGCCAACAGGCATGACACATGCAATTACGAATAACGGATCTACAACAGCGTACATAACGTTTTCCGTATCAGCATCTATGACAACAAGCAGTGGCATAGTCAACATTCCGATAAGTGTGGATGGAAAATCGTTCACAAAACAATTTTCTTATTCAATATCGTTCAAAGGAAGTACAGGAGCCACTGGTGCTTCGGCTGTGGTTTATTCTATTGAGCCATCTGTAAATGTAATCACAAAATCATTGAAGGATGTAATATCACCGACAAGTATAACATGCAAGAAATATAAAACAACAGGAAATTCTGCCAGAGTTGAAACAACTGAAAAGACTTTAAAATATCAAAGAATTGGAGTTGACAGTACAGAGCAGACTTATACTAATGCTGTAACTATTACCAATGCAACAACATCAGTAGTATTTTCACTATATAATGGAAGTACGCTTTTGGATAAAGCAACTGTACCTGTACTCTTCAGCGCCTCAGAAATAAAGTCTGAATTAAATGTTTTATCTACCCAGATTGAAGCAAAGGTCAGCCAGACGGAATTCGATTCCTTGGGTAAGACAGTGTCAACGCATACTACACAGATCACACAAAATGCTAACAGCATCAAAAGTACGAACACGACTGTCAGCGGACTATCTACAAAAGTTTCTACCATTGAACAAGATGTAGACAACATCTCGCTTAAAGTAAAGACATTGTGGCCTGACAATATATTCCCTGACGGTGATTTTGAAATGGGCGGTAAGGCTAATCAGAACGTGTCAAATTGTACATCGACAATAGACACTGCAACACACATGTTTAATAGCCGATGCCTGAAGCTTGCATGCAAGACATCTGGAAACTCATGGATTTATTTAGGCAGGGGACAAGTACCTGTCAAAGCAGGACAAACATATACTGTCATTTTCTGGATTAGGGGAACATCTTCATTTAGAGAAAGCGGAGGTGCCTGCGGAGCTTTCTTCTCAAAAGATTCAGAACTTACGCTTGCCGGTTTTACAGCTTTTCAACCAGCTATAACAACATCATGGGTCAGATTATCATATAAACTGACCGCACCTGCAGAAAGCAAATATCTAGCTCTGAGGCTTGGTGTGACAGGACAAAGTGTAGCAAGAACATTATACTTTGACGGGATAATGGTCTTCGAAGGTGATCTTTCAAAGAATCTTCCAGACACATTTGTTCCAGGAAACAATAACAACCTTCTTGCAACAGGAATAGATGTATACAACAACAAAATTACAGTTACAGCAGATCAGTTCCTCGTTCAGAACAATAAAGGTGAAACTACGGCAAAAGTAAATACTGACGGCATATTGGAAACCAATGGAGGTATATTCAACGGTTTGATAAAAAGGAAAGCTATCGAACTCACAAGTTCTAATGATCAAGATTACGTAAAACAAAGCACAAGTTCAACTTTCCCTGGAGTTAAATATGCCAGCATATTAGATATGGGAGGATTTGCCATAATGAAGCAAGGAGCCACCATCGGGCAACTATATTTTCCTGGGTACGGAGGTCTTGCAAATGATAATTTTGGAGATACTGATAACGACGACAAACTTTTACAGCTTCTGGGATTACTGGGAAATAAAGTTATTTTCATCAATAGAACTACAGGAACACAACAAGTGGCCTATGTTGACTCTGATGGATATCTGTCCAGTTCAAAAAGTATAGGTCCTAACAAAATGGCAGTGGGAGAACTTATTATAAATTCAAACCCATCAGGCAGTACATCATCAAAACCTACGGTTATTGGATGGAACATTTCCGTGCATAATTTATAGAAAAATGAAACAAAAGCCATATTGTTTGTTATTATCAAACAATTAATTCATCAGATAAAACAAGGTAAAGTAGCTTTGCACTATTCATAGTTAACGCCCGTGACCGCATTTCAAATATGCGTTCATGGGCTTTTGTTTTACATTAAACTTTATAAAAATGAAAAGATTTGTAATCATGTTCACGGCACTCATAATGTGCTTTATGAGCAGTTTTGCGGAAACATCCATCAGTACAGAACCTGCAGTTCCAGAATTCCTAACCGGATTCGCCAGTTTCACAGGATTGGTTACAGTTGTTGTGCCAACAGTTGTAGGGTTCATCGCTTCAAAATTGCAGAATCCTATGAACAAATGGGTTTCAATGTGTGTGACGGCCGTAGTCGGTATAATAGTAACTTTCTTCAGTTGGTGGATGAATCTCGGCTTTCCTCCGGCAGACGCAAGTATCTGGATAGTATTAATTGACTCTCTATTTGTTGCGCTGGCTTCGACAGGCATTGTTTCTATTGTTACAAGCGAATGGTTGGCCAGATTGTTTGGGAGCAAAATAAATAAATGACAATGGAAAAGATGCTCAACATCATAGCCCCGCAACTGGCTGTTGCCGGGGCTTACTCGTTCATAGGAGAAATAAGAGATGTCGTTTTCGAACTAAGATGGATGCTGATATTCATTGTAGCAATGATAATAGCAGACTTTGTTCTGGGCATAATTGACAGTGTGGTAAAGCATGGGGAAGATTTCAGATTCTCCCGTGCCGGCAGGAGAACCATGTGCAAGTTCATCGAGTATAATTCCTATCTGGTTCTTGGTTTTATGATGGGACTGGCAATTCTTCAACCTATAGGAATATGCACGTACACTGTATCTGCTATGTGCGGACTGGGACTTGCAATGGTTTTCGAATTCGACAGTATAATGGAACATATATGCGTAATCCACGGTATCAAGAACAGAATATCAATCAAGCGGATGCTGGTTGGATATATTAAGAAAAAATACAGCACAGCCGGTGATATAATTGAAGAAGTAACAAAAGAAGACAAGGAGGAAAAGAAATGAAAGTGTTAATTGATAATGGACATGGATACAATACAGCAGGTAAACAAAGTCCTGACGGTCGACTTAAAGAATATGAGTATACCCGTGAAATCGCCACCATGGTAGTCAATGAATTGCGTAAGCTTGGCATTGATGCAGAACGTATTGTACGCGAAGAGATTGATGTACCGCTAAAAGAACGCTGTTGCCGAGCTAACGAATACAAAGCAAGTGAGGCTATACTAATATCGATTCATTGCAATGCAGCTGGAATGGGTGATAAATGGATGAATGCACGCGGATGGGAAGCATGGACTACACCAGGAAGCACAAAAGCTGATAAACTTGCCACATGCCTATACGACACAGCTAAAGAGTTAGGTCTCCAGTTGCGTAAAGACGAAACAGACGGAGATCCGGACAAAGAAGGGAATTTGTATATTCTGAAACATACCAAATGTCCTGCAGTACTAACAGAAAATCTATTCCAAGACAATAAGGAAGATGTTGATTTCATGTTGTCAGCTAAAGGTAAAAAAGCAATTGTTGAACTACATGTACAAGGTATATGCAAATATCTAGGAGTATGAAATATTTTTTATATCTCATTTGCTTCATTTCTGTAGTCTTTGGGATGCATTCATGCCGCAGCATAAAATATGTACCAGTTGAAAGTAAATCAGACAGCATTGTTGTGGAAAAATTAACAAAAATCCAGATTCCTCCAGACAGTGCTACAATACGTGCGTTGCTTGAGTGTGATGAAAAAGGAAAAATCGTTGTAAACAGATTGAACATTGCTACCAGCAAGAATGCACAAGCCCAACTTACCATAGACAGCCTAGGCAACCTGATGGCCAATATGAGGACACTGTCAGATACGGTCTACTTGCCATCAAAGGAAGTTACGCTAACTAAGAAAGTAAAAGTTCCTTACCCGATAGAAAAAGAACTTACGAAGTGGCAAAAATTCTGCGTTAACGTTGGAGGATGGACTATTGTGATAGAGACTATTATCATCTTTGTTGTGGTAGGTTTGATGGTATGTAAGCTAAAAAAAAATGAAAATATAAAATAAAGGATATACAATATGAGATGATTCCGACGCCATTGGTAGATGGGCGTCCTACAAATATTATTTATTAAACAAAAAATCCCCAGCTGGCGAGTTGGGGATTTTTTGTCCTTTCTTAATATTATCAATGAATTTTATAGAATTTACTGGAAATCTTTTGTCCATAATTTTTAAATATATATATTGCTTCTAAAACTTAAATCTTTGTAATATGGAATATTATTGTTTATCTGAACATCGCCCAATTTATATATACACCATATTGCCTATAATTGTTTGTTTTATAAATTATGTCATATTTGCAATATATTATAAAGTAGAACATAAAACTGAATTTAAAGAAGCATTCTGTCACACAATAAATCAATCAAAATTTATGATTTTAATATTGACAGCAATAATATCTTTAATATTAATATGGGGGGACTTTATGCTTAAAGCTTTTAATGATAGTAAATGGTGGTTTACAGAAAATACTCGTATTTCGAAAAAAATCGGAGACTGGGGAGATTTCGCTACTTGCTTAAGTGCCATTTTTGCATTGATATCAATATTGTTAGCATATAAAGCTTTTATATCGCAAGTGAATGCTTCTAGAAGAGCTTCATTTGATGCTACTTTTACTCAGATTTTTGCTCAGCATAAAATATTATATGATAAAGCCATGCAACATAATGAAAAAATTTTATTTGATTCTTATTATGATACAAAACGTATAAAAGGTAATGTAAATAATAATGTTTTTTTAATATGTAAGAATGAGTATATAAGCTATATAAAGTGTGTAAAATATATAACATATACAAAATTCGCGGAATATTTTAAATATAATGAAAAAATATATAATATTTCAAATTTTTGGGAAAACTTTAATAAACAAATTGGAACATCAGCCTCTGTTGATTTCAAAAATTATCTTAAGTACATACATAATGAAGTAGAATTCGTAGCAAATCAGCCTGATTATATACTGGATGATGATACTAAACAAAGGTATATTCAACTTATACAAGCTCAAATGAATAATGATGAGCTATTTTGCTATCTTATAAATAAAGTAGAGTTTATGGAACGTTATAAACCCAATTTAGAAGAAGGCACAAAAATACATGCTAAACACCTTGAGAAATTCAAATTTTTTATTGAATTATGTAGAGGTCGGTCTGGGCATGTTGTTCTTGTAAGGTATTTACTGTATTATAACAAGTGTCTAACTACAAGTTTAATTGATGAAAAATGGTTTACTTTGAAAGGACTATAGGGAACTCTTTCGGAGTTCTTTTTTTCTAATAGAAAGTTGAAGTACATTATAAGAGTCTGTGATAACAAGTGTTTTTTAGAAGATTATGTAATCTTCGCATGTGAAAAAGTTCGCATTTATTGCAAACACAAAACAAAGCCCCAACCAGATAAATATCCGGAAGGGACTTTGTTACTATCCTCTCATCATCATAATATCCGACCGTAGTTCGATATACTCCTTATATTTTTCCGGATTCTTCACATAATCAATCACCTTAGAAATGGCCATATCAGCCTGTTTCTGTCTGATTTTAGTATAATAGCGAATTACACCTTTTGATTTGTCAGAGTGCCCAAGGCAATAGTCTATTATCCCGTCCGGAATACCGATTTCACAAGCATACTGGGCAAAGGATTTACGCGCGGAATAGTATACAACCTTTTCGGTTATTCCAAGTTCTTGGGCAAGAGCTTCCAATGAACGTGTAACATAGCGTGAAAAGTTTGAATATGAAAACTTATAACCAAAATCCAAAAGTCCGGTGCTCTTGTTCATCCATGTACATATAATTTCTTGGGCTTCATCTGGAATCGTAAGAGATATGGTATTCTTTCCTTGTGTAGTATTTTTTGTTTTCAATCTTACATATTCCAGAACTTTAATGTTCCTGAAGTCAATAGAAAGCAAATCTATGAGATTTATGCCTCCCAAATAAAAAGAGAGACAAAACAGATCATGTGCAACCCTATATTTACGTTCAGAAGTCTGGTATGTTCTTATTTTATTGAAAGAACTCAATGACAAAGCGACATCTCGCACCGGAGAAGAAGATATCCTGCAAGAAATAAAAGGATGCACTTCATACTTAACCAATCTTTGCTTGATGGCTCTATTTATTACAACCTTGGTCCTTGAAAGCATTATATCGACAGAAGTATCACTTATCGTGCCTTTCTTTTTCAGATACTTTGCATACTCACCTATCAATTCAGGTGTTATTCCCTGAAGAGGTATGTCACCTTTACAAAATTCAAGGAATGTTCGTGAATTATGTTCTATGACTTTGGCATAACTGGCCCTACCCTCTTCCAGCAATTGCTTTATGAAATCATCTGAAACTGTCTTAAATGAAGCAACAACAGTGCTTATGTCATGAGATATAATATCCTTCAGTTGACGACAGGAATATAAATTCTGATCTTCAATCTTATCCAGCCTCTCCTGATAGATATTCAATAAGTTTCGCAATTTGGTATTTATTATCGAAGCATCCGGACGCTTTACAATCTGCCCGTTTTTAAAATGTCTTTCTTCAACAATGAACCTCGTAACAATATAACAAGTTTCATGCTTATGACGAACGGCAATCCTTATTTTATGCCTTCCATCCTTCAAGACTTTTGCCTTAAAAATAGTTAGTGATAACGTAGCCATGATAGATTAAAATTAAGGATACTCAGAAGGATACTCCAAATCACTCAAAAGTGAGATGATTTTCCTTTTTTTTAATCTCATCCGGAAATAAGTTGTTTTTCGCTATAAAGTTAAAAGATTGATTTACAAGCTATTGCAACCTTTTAACTATTGAGCCGAATGCGGGACTCGAACCCGCGACCTATTCATTACGAATGAATTGCTCTACCAGCTGAGCCAATTCGGCTTAAATATACCTGCCTTCATTTTCAAAAGGCGGTGCAAATATAGGAAAAAATATATATTAAATGGACCTCATTGGGAAATGTTTTTATATTTTTGCATAAATAATTTTCTAATACGTTGACTTCTGTCAATGGTTGAAAATATGTGATGCATTTTAAAACTAAAGGGACTCACACACCTACGGACATGGTTTCAAGAAGGAAAAAGAACAACAGATCAAAATTGTATATTTCGGCAATAGTATGCATTATTGCACTTTTAACAGCCGGCAAATCAGGATACATTAATCGTTTGCATGAAATATTAAAAACTGATACGGCTGTAGCCAATACAGAAAAAACAGAAAGCAATGCATACCCCGAAGGCTACGAAACCACGTCCACAAAAGAGCAATCTCCAATATCAGGAATGGAAATGCCGGCGCCTATTTCAAATAAGCCGGAAATAATACTTAAACGCACAGCCTACACTGTTTCATACAACATTGAAACTAAGTGTCCGAACTACGTGGCTTGGAGTCTATATCCAGAAAGACTTCAGGGAGATGTCAAAAGAACAAACAATTTTACTCCAGACGAAGAGATTGATGAAACCTACAGAATTGAGACTGGAGACTACAGACGCAGCGGTTACGACAGAGGTCACATGTGTCCTGCCGGAGATAACACATTCAGTGAGAAAGCAATGGAAGAATCTTTCCTGATGACAAATATATGCCCACAAGGACATAATCTGAATGCAGGCGACTGGAACCAACTTGAAGAATTCTGTCGTGAACTAGGTATGCATCAGACTGTATACATTGCCTGCGGTCCGATATATGACAGCAAGTCGCCGAAAAGAATAGGCAACAGAAAGAAACTGAAGATTTCTGTTCCAGACCGTTTCTTCAAAGTATTGCTTATACTCAACGACTCACCGAAAGCTATTGGATTCATAATGCCCAATGACGATACAGACAAACCTCTGGCCGAATATGCCGTCAGTGTAGACTCAGTAGAAAAAGAAACGGGCATCGATTTCTTTACTGGATTGGACGACAAGACCGAAAGCCATGTTGAATCACAGTGCTCACCGGAGCAATTCGGACTAAACTGAATTAACAATCCAACGAAAACATCATCAAAAACAATATAGCTCATGAAACAACTCAAAGACATGACAGTTGCAGAAGCTTCACATCCGCACCCACGGTATGTACTTCTCAAACTGACCGACAGCACTCCCCTGCCTGACATCACACCCGGACAGTTTGTTCAGGTAAAAGTTGAAGGAAGCCCATCAACTTTTCTGCGCCGTCCAATATCAATAAACTATGTGGACAAAGAAAAGAATCAGATCTGGCTCCTCATTCAGACTGTTGGCGAAGGAACCAAGAAACTTGCAGAACTGAAGGAAGGAGACAAGCTCAACATACTCTTCCCTCTGGGCAACGGTTTCTCACCTATAAAAGCAAACGGTGAACGTGTACTTCTCGTCGGAGGAGGCGTCGGAGTAGCTCCACTTCTCGATTATGGACGTTATCTTAAGGAAAACGGCGCCGTGCCAGTATTCCTTCTGGGTGCACGTTCGAAGAACGATCTTCTCGAGCTAGATCTGTTCAAGAACATCGGCGATCTCTACATCACAACCGAAGACGGAAGCGAAGGCGAAAAGGGATTTGTTACACAACACTCTATATTGACAAACACCCACTTCGACCGCATATCTACATGCGGACCAAAACCTATGATGGTGGCAGTTGCAAAATTTGCAAAAGCCAACAACATTCCATGCGAAGTATCGCTTGAGAACATGATGGCATGCGGACTCGGTGCATGCCTCTGCTGCGTAGAAAAAACAGTCAAGGGCAACGTTTGCGTCTGCAAGGAAGGCCCAGTATTCAACATAGAAGATTTAACATGGCAGATTTAAGAACAGATATAGCCGGACTCAAGATGAAGAATCCGGTCATGACAGCCTCCGGCACATTCGGCTACGGCTTGGAATTTTCAGATATCATAGACATTGAGCGTATCGGTGGAATCATCGTCAAGGGAACTACCCTCAATCCGCGCGAAGGCAACGACTATCCGCGCATGGCTGAAACAGCCAGTGGCATGCTCAATTGCGTAGGTTTGCAGAACAAAGGTGTAGACTATTTCTGCAACACTATATATCCTAAGATAAAGGACATCGCCACAAACATGATTGTTAATGTGTCAGGATCATGCCCAGAGGACTACGCAGAATGCGCTGCACGCATAAACGAGCTTGAAAACATACCGGCCATAGAGCTCAACATCAGCTGTCCGAATGTAAAGCAAGGCGGAATGGCATTCGGTGTTACAACAGAAGGAGCATCCAGTGTCGTAAAAGCAGTTCGCAAAGCCTACAACAAGACACTCATTGTAAAGCTCTCTCCAAACGTAACCAGCATTGCAGACATTGCACGCAGCGTCGAAGATGCAGGAGCCGACTCAGTATCGCTCATCAACACATTGATGGGTATGGCAATAGATATCGAGAAAAGACGTCCAGTCCTTTCCATCGCCACAGGAGGTCTCAGCGGCCCTGCAGTCAAGCCAGTAGCAGTAAGATGCGTATGGCAAGTAGCAAAAGCTGTGAAAATCCCTGTAATCGGTCTTGGTGGAATAATGAATGCTTCCGATGCCATCGAATTCATGCTTGCAGGAGCATCGGCCATACAAATCGGTACTGCCAATTTCATCGACCCAGCAGTAACAATCAAAACAATTGACGGCATAAACGAATGGCTTGACAAGCACGGATGTGCTTCGGCCAAAGAAATCATAGGTCAGCTCAACAGTTGATACAGAACTTTCTATTGTGTATTATTATACAGCAAAAGCACAGTTTGCAATATGGCATATCTGTGCTTTTGCTGTATAATATCTTAAAAGATGGACTTATAACCATTACATATATTCCTTTGTAACAAAATAGCGTCATCTCGTACAATTAAATGCCATAATTTTTGCATGACATCATTATAAAACCTATATTTGCGCAAAATTAACAAAAGTGTGCAAGATTGAGACCCAATGGAAAAAGATAATAGATTCATCGGATATATAGAAAAAAGCATCATACGCAACTGGGACAGAGATGCGCTCACAGACCATGATACAGGCACAACATTGCAATTCAAGGACGTGGCACGCAAGATTGCCAAATTCCATATCATTTTTGAGAGTGCCGGAATAAAACCGGGTGACAAGATTGCACTCTGCGGACGCAACTGCTCAAACTGGGCGGTTACATTTCTGGCTACCATGACCTATGGTGCCGTTATCGTACCTATTCTCCACGAACTCAAGGCGGACAACATACACAACATTGTCAACCATTCTGAAGCCAAGATGCTTTTCATCTACGACAAACTGTGGCCGCAGCTCAACATAGACGAAATGCCGGACCTCATTCTGGTTGCCACACTGTCCGACTTCAATCTCGCAGCTTGCCGCAACGACAAGGTCAAGGATGCACTCGAGAACCGCAACGCCATCTACGGCAAACGCTATCCCAAGAGCTTCCGCTCGAAAGACGTAAACTACCGCAAGGAAGAATCTCCGGAAGAACTGGCCATCATAAACTACACCTCAGGAACCACAGGCTTCTCCAAAGGAGTCATGCTTCCGTACCGCAGTATATGGTCCAACGTGGAATACTGCCGTGAGATGCTCCCTGTGAAAGCCGGCGACAACATCATATCCATGCTTCCTCTGGGCCACGTCTTCGGCATGACCTATGACTTCCTGTTCGGATTCACAACAGGCGCACACCTGCACTTCCTCACCAAAATTCCGTCTCCGAACATCATTGCTGAAACATTCCCAAAGATACGTCCGAGAGTAATCTCATGCGTACCCCTGGTCATAGAGAAAGCCATCAAGAAGAGCATACTCCCACGTATAGACAGCAAGATAGGCCGTCTTCTTCTCCATATACCTATTATAAACGAGAAGATAAAGAAGTCCGCTCTCCACGAAGCAAAAGAGATTTTCGGAGGCAACTTCGACGAGATAATCATCGGTGGAGCACCTTTCAACGCCGAGGTCGAACGCTTCCTCAAGCAGATAGGCTTCCCTTACACCATTGCCTACGGAATGACCGAATGTGGACCGATCATCTGTTCCAGCAGATGGGAAGACCTCAAACTGGCTTCATGCGGTAAGGCAACAACAAGAATGGAAGTGAAGATTGACTCAAAAGACCCGAAGAATGTTGCAGGCGAAATCATCTGCCGCGGAGCAAACCTCATGCTCGGCTACTACAAGAATCCGGAAGCAACGAGCATGGTTATCGACAAGGACGGATGGCTCCACACCGGCGACCTCGCCACTATGGACAGCCACGGCAACGTAACCATACGCGGACGCAGCAAGAACATGCTCCTCACAGCCAGCGGACAGAACATCTACCCTGAAGAGATTGAGAGCAAACTCAACAACATGCAGTACGTATCCGAGTCAATCATCATCCTCGAAGACAACAAGCTCGTAGCTCTCGTCTATCCGGAACTTGACGAAGCAACCAACAACGGCGTAAGCAAAGAAGAGCTCGAAAAAGCTATGGAGATGAACAGAAAGGAACTCAACGTACAACTCCCGTCCTACTGCCAGATCTCCAAGATCCGTCTGAGGGACAAAGAGTTCGAAAAAACAGCCAAGAAGAGCATCAAACGCTACCTCTATCAGAAATAACACCTTATAAATACATTCAAGCCTCCTGCAGATTATTGGTTCTGCAGGAGGCTTTTTTATACACAAAATACGACAAATGCCAGCGACAAATCAAGACACACAAGTGCCCGCAACACCGTCATCCCTGGCAAGGACCAGGGACCTTATTCCAACGACAGCACAATGCCGGCGACAAATCAGAAAAAACACATCCTACAGGCCATTATCATCAGATTCCTGGTCCAAGCCAGGAATGACAACTTAGCTACATCTGCAATATCATAGAACCTTCTGTTCTTTACAAACAAAAGTCGTAGACCGAGCGCCAAAGATGCACAGCATTGAAAGAGCAAAATTACGTCAAACCAGCTTGAACGTAAATTTGAACATTCAATGAACTTTTGTTCTTATGTTCTTTTGTCTAAAAAATGTAAACACCCACTAAACATCGCAAGTGCCAACGATGCCGTCATCCCTGGCAAGGACCAGGGATCTTATCCCAACGACAGCGCAATGCCAGCGACAAATAAAAAAACACATCCTACAGGCATCATCATCAGATTCCTGGTCCAAGCCAGGAATGACAACTTAGCAATATCTGCAATATTATAAGGCCTTCTGTTCTTTTCACAACAAAAGAAAAGTCGTAGACCGAGCACCAAAGGCGCACAGCATTGAAATATCAAAAGAGCATCAAGCTTGCTTGAATGCACATTGTGATATTCAATGGAAACCTTTTGTTCTTATGTTCTCCTGTCTAAAAAGAGTAAACACCCACTAAACACCACAAGAGCTAACGACAGCGTCATCCCTGGCAAGGACCAGGGACCTTATCTCAACAACAGCACAAATGCCTGCGACAAATCAAAGACACATCCTACAGGCATCATCATCAGATTCCTGGTCCAAGCCAAGAATGACAACTTAGCTACATGTGCAATACCATAAACACCTCTGTTCTTACCACCACCAAAGCAGAACACAAGCACCATAAGTACACAAAAAGGGCAAACATCCCTCAATACTACTTGACAAGACGTTTGCCCTTTAATTTCCATCCATGTCCTTATGTTCTTCAGCCTTGGCCCCCCACAGGCAACGAACCATTACCTCGTGAGCGCGTTTACCAAACAGGTAAAGCAGACATTTTACCTAGCGCAAAGCGCGTTTACCTAATGAAGCCCTGCTTCACATTAAGCCCTCACGCCGGCTTGAACTCAGAAACAATAGAATATCCTGCCTCTTTCAGTCCGTTCCTTATGAACGCGATATGTTCCGCATTTCGCGTCTCCATAACCACACGCAAGAAGCAAGCAGTAACGTTGCTGGTATTATTATTTCGTTCGTGAAGCACAGAAATGATGTTGCCGCCAAGATTTGCAATCACCTCGGCAACACCTTTCAGTTCGCCCGGTCTGTCGTGCAGATCAATTGTGACCGTATATGTACGTCCCGACATATCCAATCCACGGCTTATCACACGGCTCAGTATCGTAACGTCAATGTTTCCACCCGAAACCAGACAAATCGTCTTCTTGCCGGCCACAGGCACCTTGTTGAACATAGCCACAGCTACAGACACCGCTCCAGCCCCTTCGGCAATCAGCTTCTGCTGTTCCATCAGAGCAAGTATAGCCGCACAGATCTCATCTTCTGTAACAGTAACAATTCCGTCCACATACTTGCGGCACATGTCGAAAGTAATCTCTCCCGGTTCCTTCACAGCAATACCGTCGGCAACCGTTGAGACAGACGGCAGACACTCGCGGTGCGCATCCTCAATGGAACGAAGCATACTTGCCGCCCCCTGTGCCTGAACACCGTACACCTTCACGTCTGGCTTCAATGACTTCAGCGCAAATGCAACACCAGAAATCAGACCGCCACCGCCTACAGGCACTATCACAGCCTCCACGTCAGGCAACTGATTCAGCAGTTCCAGTCCTATCGTGCCCTGTCCTGCAATCACATACTCGTCGTCAAACGGATGAATAAACGTATATCCCTTCTCCTCCTTCAGCTGAAGAGCCTTCTGGTAAGCATCGTCATACACGCCCGGCACAAGACACACCTTCGCCCCGTACCTCTTCGTAGCCTCAACCTTTGAGATTGGAGCCCCTTCCGGCAGACATATCAGCGAATCGATGCCGTTCTTCGTAGCACCCAGTGCAACACCCTGAGCATGATTTCCCGCAGAACAAGCAATCACACCCTTCTTCTTCTCCTCCTCCGTCAGGCAAGCAATCTTGTAGCACGCCCCCCTCAGTTTGAAAGAGCCCGTATACTGCAGATTCTCCGGTTTCAGATAAATCTGACTTTCCGGATTAATCTGAGGAGCAAAAATCAGGTCCGTCCTCCTTATAATACTCTTAAGAGCAAACGACGCCCTGTAAATATTGTCTAATGTTATCATAAACCACGTTTTTGAAAATCAATTACAATAAATCTGTCAAACGACAATTGCTACACAAAAATAATTCTTTTTTCGACTTCACTATACACCCAACCTCCAAACAATTCCTCATTTTTATATTCCGCAGGTAATAGCTATTAACCAGCAACCAAGTTGCGTTTACCTAACAAAACAAAGTTTTGTGCTTTACCTAGTGAAGCAAGCTTCACGTTTTACCTTGCAAAGTCCGCTTTGCACAAGTGCCGGCGAGAACACAAAGCAACAATAAATAAAAGACATAAGAACAAAAGAACATAAGAATACAAATAATATCCATTCGACTGTTAGTGCAGAAACAAGCTTCTGCCCATACATCCGAATGTCCATCATGGCAAAAAGAATTGCAGTGCAAAGCACAGTATTCTTAAAAGAAACAAAAGAAAGAACCTTATGTTCTTAAAGACAAAACAAAGTCGCAGACTCAGCACCATAGGTGCAAAAACATTGATTAAAGAATGTGTCGCAAATTCATTTGCATAAACATTCAAGAATCAATGATAACCTTTTGTTCTTATGTTCTTTTGTCTGAAATTAAAAGTAAACACCCACGTCTCTGTTTCTATATAACAAAAAAGTCGTAGACAAAGCATCGAAGATGCAAACATTGAAGGAGCAAAGGTACGTCAAGCCAGCTTGAACGTAAATTTGAACATTTAATGCCCCCTTTTGTTCTTATGTTCTTCTGTCTGAAATTAAAAGTAAACACCCACTAAATTACAAATGCCCACGACGCCGTCATCCCTGGCAAGGACCAGGGACCTTATCCCAACGACAGCACAATGCCAGCGACAAATCAAAGACACATCCTACAGACCATTATCATCAGATTCCTGGTCCCAGCCAAGAATGACAGCTTAGCTACATGTGCAATACCATAAACACTTATGTTCTTTTCACAACAAAAGAAAAGTCGTAGACCGAGCACCAAAGGTGCACAACATTGAAATATCAAAAGTACGTCAAGCCCGCTTGAACGTAAATTTGAACATTCAATGCCCCCTTTTGTTCTTATGTTCTTTTGTCTTTAAAAAGCTCGCGAAGCGTTTACCTAGCAGGCACAGCCTGCGTTTTACCTAATGAAGCAAGCTTCACGTTTCACCTTGCAAACCCCACTTTGCACAAGTGCCCGCAACACCGTCATCCCTGGCAAGGACCAGGGATCTAATCTCAACAACAATACAATGCCGGCAAGAGCACTAGGCAACAATAAATAAAGACACAAGAACAAAAGAACATAAGAATGTAGGTAATGACCATCCGTCAGTCCATCCATGAACAAGCTCATGTATGTACTCTCAAATGTTCATCAAACAAGCGAAGCTTGTATTTTCCTTATAAAAACACATTCTTATAAGAACGGAAAAAGAAAAAAGCATACTCTTCTTCTGTTCTTAAAAACAACAAAAGTTGGAGTATGTATGAACAGCATCGAAGATGCATAACATTGAAATATCAAAAGAGCATCAAGCTTGCTTGAATGCACATTGGGATATTCAATGGAAAACTTTTGTTCTTATGTTCTTTTGTCTTAAAAAAGCCAACGAAGCGTTTTACCTAGCAAACCAAAAGTTTGCGTTTACCTAACAAAGCCAAGCTTTGTGTTTTACCTTGCAAAGCCTCGCTTTGCAAATTCCGAGCCCTCGCAGCCAACCTTCCGAGCCCTCACGGCCAACCTTCCGAGCCCTCGTAATATCAACTACGAGCCCTTGCAGGTAAATTTACACTCCAAACCCGTCTGCGCGTTGCAGACCCACCAAAACAAATACAAAATGAAAGCATCTATCCAAATCCAGTTCAGACCTTCTACGGTCAACGGCAAAGAAGGTTGTCTCTATTTTCTGATAACCCACAACCACACAGTAAAACACCTCGACACCGGCCTCACACTCTACCCCGACGAA
>OKRU01000646.1_pt1 | contig 34998 bp, 27 predicted proteins | sample 1601131 | NCBI WGS metagenome assembly OKRU01 (sample SAMEA3541558, study PRJEB24748) | human gut metagenome | biome: human gut; feature: human-associated habitat; material: faeces | place: China | collected 2012
GTTTCATTCTAAGATACTGCTTAAAAGACTGTATTTCAATAAATTCAGAGACCGACCAGCCAACTTTTATTGGACAGTAGTGATTTTATCAAATGAATATATTGTATCGTTTCATCAATCGAATAAAGTTTAAACGTTTGATTAAATCAAACGAGAGTAAAAATGTAGTAGTCGGAATGGTGAAGGCTAAGACATTGTATAAAGATTTGGTTGTCATGGCACATCCAGATAAGCATCCAGATAAGCGTGCTATCGCTGAGGATATAACATCTCGCCTTACTTGTTGCAAATATAATTATGCGAAATTGCTCAAGCTGAGAGACGAAATTGAAAAAAAATTGTGATTACCCATTTACAAAATCAACCCTTGTGGTATCTAAAGATAAATAACAATTAAAAAAGAATTTATTATGGCAACTAATGTTCAATGCCCTTATTGCGGCAGTTATAACACAGCAAAAACCACTAACGGTAAGTTTTCCCGTGGTATTGAAGCAGCGGCAAGTTTGGTAGGTGGTACACTACTTCAAATGGCAACTGGGGGTTCCAGGTATTTTAGGTGTGAATTTAGCTATGGGCAAATCATGGCATCAATACTGTTGTAAAGAATGTCATGAAGTATTTAAAGTGCGGATCAATGCTATTGGAGCTGTTAGAGAGGTGAAGAAATACTAAAATCATAACCAATATTAAATTACATGCATAGTAGTTCAACTGTAAAATACTCTCAAGATAAGAATCTACCAGAATTAAGCGAACTATGTCATACATTGTTTTTCTCCAAAAGGTATCAAAGATATAAAGTTACTTGATAGCCAAACGCTTTCATTGTTATGAAAATGTTTGGCTATTGTAATGTAAAAGGTAAAATATGTAAATATATTCATTGTATCCATGTATGCAGCATGAAGTTCTCATAGATACGCATGATTATTTCAAGATGCTTCTCATTATTCATCTGGTACGATAAGTATCGTTCTATGTGGCTCAGTAGAAAATTAGTGGGGATTTGTTTTCCAAGTCTACAGGAATTCCGAACTTTGCCTTATGGAAACAAATCAATTGGAAATACTTGCCCGTATAGTGTTGCCTTCCGAAATACTGGATTATTTTGAGATAGTAGGTGTTGAGCAGACTTCAACCGAGATTCACATTCACCTTGACGAGCTGATGAGTCCGAGTTTGTCGTGTGATGTCCATTTCGAGTCCAAAGGTTTTATGGAACCTGTAGATGTCACCGATTTTCCAATCCGTGACCACAAGGTCATATTGGTTGTACGCCGCAGAAGATGGACAGACCTGCGCACCGGCAAGAGTTTCAGCATTCCCATCAACCTTGAAATAGTGTGCAAAGGTACCCGTTACTCCAAGGAGTTCGGGGCTTTTTTAAAAGAAACGTATGGAGACATCCCCTGTGACCTGCCGTACGCTTGAAACGTTCTACCACATAAACGCGCATACTTTTGAGAAGCAGTACAAGGAAACGCTGAGCGGGTTCCGACACTGGGAACAGCTTGACCATGCCGAGAAATGGCTTTTGTTTCCAGAAAACACAGGTCCACATCTTGCCATAGACGAGTCTTCCCTGTCCAACGGCGAGCTGTATACATTCGTCACCAACCGTGACCGCCGCACCAATGAGAAAAGTCTGGTTGCGGTCGTTTCCGGTACAAAATCGGAAGACGTCATACATGTGCTGAGACAGATAGACGTGGAAGAACGCATGAAAGTGGAGGAAGTGACCCTTGACCTTTCCGATTCGATGCGCAGGATTGTTTCTACGGTCTTTCCCAAAGCCAGAAGAGTCATCGACCGCTTCCATATACAGAAGCTGGCCTGCGATGCCGTGCAGGATCTTCGTGTGGCACACCGTTGGGATGCCCTGCAGCAAAACAACGATGAAATGGAAGAATGCAAACTTTCCGGCATCCGCCATGTACCGTTCCGCTTCTCCAACGGAGACACACGTCCGGAACTGCTCATAAGAAGCCGTTATCTGCTGTTTAAATCTGCAGACAAGTGGACAGAAAGGCAGAAGGAAAGGGCCAGAATACTCTTTGATGAATATCCTGATATCAAAATCGCCTACGGCCTGTCACATTCACTGAGAATGATATTCTCCAAGAATACAGTCAAGGATGCCGCAAGGTTGAGCATGGCAAGATGGTACAACAAGGTAGAGGAGGCCGGAATGAAGCAGTTCAACGTTATTGCAGCTACTTTCTATGAACATTATGATGAAATCCTGAACTTCTACAATAACCGCTCCTCTAACGCCGCTGCGGAATCATTCAATGCCAAAATCAAACTTTTCAGAGCGAACCTTAGAGGGGTGATCGATAAGAAATTTTTCCTCTTCAGGGTTGCTAACTTGTATGCTTATCCCCACTAAATTTCTACTGCCCCTTCTATGTCGTTGACTGCATTGACTTCATACCCCGTTTTCTTTATTTCATGTGTGTTATAACTATGATCATCTGCTGGATTACAGGAAATTTTTAATAAATATAAAAACACCCGACTTTACATTCTTGGGTGTAAAATCGGGTGTTTATTTTGCAAAACATTGATTTCCAATGTTTATTGCGGTGTGTACGGGACTCGAACCCGTGACCCCATGCGTGACAGGCATGTATTCTAACCAGCTGAACTAACGCACCTTTTTGTTTTTGTTGTGCCCTCATTTCTGATTTGCGAGTGCAAAGGTAGGGCATTTTTCCATATCTGCAAAATATTTGAGCACTTTTTTTAGATTTATTTTTGCCTTTTGTCTCGTTTGATAATAATGCTTTTCTGCAACTTGTTGATATCTATGATTTTATATTGTATAATGCAATGGGGAATTTTCCACCGAAGAACGGACTTTATACTATTGTATTATTACGGCATCGGTAATTATGCAGTTGTTCGTTTTGGTAAAAGTGCCCAATTTTGCGTGATGGTCTTCATTTTTTTCAAAGAAATTCAAAATATCTTCATATTTGAAAATATCTGTGTCGTACACGATATAGTCGTATTTGCGGAATCCTTCGATTGCAGAATGTCCATTTTTCAGTATTTCCTCGGTAGTCTTGGATGACGTATATTTAAGCTTGTTTCTTTTTGCTATGTCTTCCATTTTTGTCAGACTGTCGTCTGTACCTATGAAAAGATAGTTTTTGTTGAGCGCCGTTTCGCGTCCGCTGGATATATCCTTTGTCTTTTTCATCTGCTCGAGTATATAAGTGCAGACGGCCTTGAAGCAGATGGCTGATTTGATTGGTAGAGACAGCAATATACTGTAATGGCCGTAGTGTTTTCTGAAGAAAATCAGCATGGCCTTGTAGAATACGTATACGTAGCGATATGAACTTTTTTCTGTACTTTCGCCTTTATAATGCAGGATTGGTACCGGAACATAGTAGTTGTTGTATCCGGTTTTTAGAAGTCTGTATGACATGTCTATGTCTTCTCCATACATGAAGAATGTTTCGTCGAGGGTTCCGCTTATCTCCATGGCTTTGCGCCTTATGATCATACAGGCTCCGGAGATTATTTCAATACGGTTGGCCTCTTCTTTGTTCAGATACTGCATGTAGTATCTTCCGAAAATCCTGCTTTGCGGAAACAGATTGCAAAGTCCTGTCATTTTGCAGAACGATGTGAATGGGGTAGGGATTCCTCTGCGTGATTCTAGTGCAAAAGTGCCGTTGCTTTTCAGCATTTTTACTCCTAGTGCACCTGCATCCTTGTGGCTGTCGAGGAATGATATGCATTTGTTGAGCGATTCTTCCCCTATGATAGTGTCAGGATTCAGGAGCATGATGAATTCACCCTTTGATTGCTCTATGGCCTGGTTGTTGGCCTTTGCGAAGCCGACATTCTCTTTGTTTGCAATTATGATTGTTTCGGGGAAACGTTTTTTAATGTATTCAACGGAACCGTCGGTACTGTTGTTGTCGACAACGAAAACTTCAACCTCGTGCCTTGTTGCGCATGAAGCTTTTGCTACAGCACTAAGACACTGCTCAAGGTAGTATTTTACGTTGTAGTTTACAATGATTATCGACAATTTCATTGTTCGTTCTGTTTGTTTGTGAGTTCTAGGTAATCTTTGATCTTGTTGTATGTTGGCCAGCACATGAACAATGCCACCAGTCCGATGAAAATGCAGAGCAGGTTTGCTGTGTTTAGGGTGAAATAATAAAACACGGTGTTTGCAAAATTTGAAATTGCAAGCAGTACAATCCTTACAATGCTCCATTTGTGGTATTCAGTGATAGCTTCGTCAAGGTTCATGCGTTTTATGCCTCTTGTAGTGTTGAGGTTGAACAGTCTTAATGCCAGCGGAACGACAATCAGCATGAGCAGGATTCCTGTGCAGTTGAGTGCATATTCTGTTTGTGCATCACCAGCATATACGCCGTTTGGCAGAATATTTGTCTCCCCGGCAACAAACAGGAGAATCTGAAGAATCCAGAGACTGATCAGTTCGGTCTTTAAATGCTTGAGCAATATACTTATCTGTTTTTCCATTGTCTTCTATATAATTTTCAATATTTTGTGCTGAACGGTACTCTGTTGATTATTGAGCGTCCAAGGGTCACTTCGTCCGTGTATTGCAGTTCGTCGTTGATGGACATGCCTCTTGCCAATATGCTCACTTTCAAATCCTTGAATACGGCGAGCTTTCTTGATATGAAGAAATTGGTAGTGTCGCCTTCCATTGTTGAACTGAGGGCGAAGATTACTTCGTTGACATCGTTTTCAGCAATTCTGTCGATGAGGCTTTCTATTTCAAGATCGTTCGGGCCTATTCCGTCCATCGGTGAAATGACTCCTCCGAGTACGTGGTACAGTCCGTGATAAAGCGTTGTGGACTCAATGGCCATTACGTCTTGTATGTTTTCCACAACGCATATCGTTGATTTGTCGCGCGACGTGTTTGCGCAGATTGAGCATACATCAGTGTCTGAAATGTTGTGGCATATCTTGCAGTATTTCACATTATGCCTCAGGTTGGTTATGGATTGGCCGAAGTTGTCCACTGCGCCTGTATCAAGTCTGAGCATGTGAAGGACAAGTCTTGTAGCAGTTTTGCGTCCAATACCTGGAAGTTTGGCGAATTCGTCCACTGCTTTTTCAAATAGCTCTGAAGAATATTGCTGCTCCATTTCTTTTACTTTCTGCCGCGCGGCATTTGTGTTGATTTGTCATGCGATGCTTTTGCACGGCATGTCTTAATTTTTGCAAAGTTAGTACACTTTTGTTTACAAATAGCTGTCAAGAAGTTTTTTTGTGCTTTTTATCTTGCGCTTTTGTGTTTTTGTTCTCAATGTCCGTTTACTTTTGTGTATATCATGCACAACAATGCAGCCGGCCATGTCTTTCTTATCATGGCCGGCTGCATCCTTAATCGGGTGGCCTTGGGCTTTTCGATTGTTCTTGTCAGCTTCCTTTCTTTAGGTTCTACTTTCTTCTGAAGCTGGATATGGTGCTGACGAATTTTTTTATCATCATGGCAGTCTTGTATGCCGTTATTCCATATCCGATGAATCTTATGAATTTCTGTCCAGAATTGAAGTAGCTGTCAGAGGCCGGTGCAAATTTAGCATAAGTGCGTTTCTGCATTCTTTCCGTGATGTTTCGCGCTTCATCCAGAAGATGGCTTTTCTCTTCCCTGAGTTGTTCTATGGATGTTATTCTGCCGCTCATTTCCTTACCTCCTCATGACTGTTTTTCTGCTCGGCTGCAGTTTGTACCTCTTTTTTCTTTTCGAGCATGTTCTTTACCAATATTCTCAGAATCGGCTGAGTTATCAGTCTGCGCCTGAACAGATATATTATGGTAGCTATAAGAGCCAGTGCCAAGGCAATTATGAAATAGCTGAGGGCTATGTCACCTGTGATCTCAGTCAGGCAGTTTGCCAGTCCCATGCATATATAGAATATCACGTTTACGCCCAATATTATAATGGTGCTTGTGACGATGAATATGCTTAATACAACTGTAATCCAGTCTATTGCTTCCAGCTTAAGATACCGGCGCATTATTCTGACCAGCCTTTTGCCGTCATCGATCGTTTTATTCAGGTCGCTGTCCTCTTCGCAAAATCTCATGTTCGCTTATTTTATTCTACATCAAAATCCTCTTGTGGATCTGCCTCTTTCTTTTTTCCTATAGATTTGATTTCGCTTGTGATTTCATTTACCAGTCTGTTGAAATCTTCCTTGCTCAGTCTGATACCTTTTTTTGCAAGCGCATCCATTATCTTCTTTCTCTGATCTTCACCTTTTTCCGGTGCGAAAAGCAGTCCCAACATTGCTCCCGCAGCTGCTCCGCTTAAGAATGCAGCTAAAATTGCCCAATTGTTCTTCATGTTCTTTGATTTTTAGATGTCCATTATTACTTTTATAACTCTCTCTTGGGGCTTTGGGGCATTAAAGCTTCATTGCCGCCATGCTTTATTATTCAAATATAGTATTATTTATTCGTAAATCATAAGTTTGATATTGCATTAACTTTTTTTTGCGTTTTTCCGTTGCCTGTTTTTCTTTTGTTCGGAAGTTGCATGATGTGGAGTATTCTGCAATGCGTCAGCTCGCTGTCTGAATGTCCTCGTCTGTTAGTTTTAACGCTTGAGACAAGCATATTGTTCTAATATTTGTGGCATTCTGAATCATTATTGCATAATTTTGAGGCAGTTTCTGCATTTTGACATATTTTTGGCGTATATTCGCCCGTTGAAACGTCTTTTTATGAAATCCGTATAGGGTAAGCGTTGTTTGAAGAAAGGTATAATGAACAATTTAATTCAAAATAACTTTAAATTATGAAGAAAAATTTCTTTTTGGTTTTGTCGCTTGTCGCAGGATTGATGTTCGTATCGTGCAAGACTCAGGAAAGTGATTACAAGAAGGCTTATGAGAAGGCAAAGGCTCAGGAATTGGAAGCTCAGCAGACTACAGAACCTGTAGCTGTAACTCCGGTTGTAACTCCGGTTGAGACTCCGGCAGAAGAAACTAATGTTCGTTCTGAGCGTCTCAATGTAATGAATGGTGGTGTTTTGAAGGCATATAATGTTGTCTGCGGTTCTTTCAAGAGCGTCGACAATGCAAACAATCTCCGCAATACACTTGTAAATCAGGGTTATAGTGCACAGGTTGCGCAGAATCCAGATACAGGTATGTACCGTGTCGTAGCATTCTCCAGCGATGACAAGAGCGAAGCAGTTTCTTCTCGCGACAATCTGCGTTCAACATATCCAGACGCATGGCTTCTTTACAGAACATATTGATAAGGTAATATTTTCGGCTGCAAGGAACTGAAATCTTTCGTTGTTTCCGCTAGCAGACTGTTGTTTATTCATATAATGGCTGTACACTTATTATGAGTGTGCGGCTTTTTTTGTTTTCTTGCGAAGTGCTTATGTTTTTCCGGAGGCTCGTGAATGAATTTGCGAGCGCCTGCGGTTTGAATCGTGAGCCCTCGGAATAAAAGTCGCGAGCCCTCGTAAAATGTAAAAATGTATGCTCCGTGCTCTTTTATGTATCTAAAATGTCCTTTTGTATTATTTTTTATAGTCCAAAAGTTTGCTGTGCATCTTTTTTGTAATATTTTTGCGGACTAAAGTTCAATAAGTTATTTAATCCTTACAGACAATGAAAAAAATCTTTATTGGTGGTGCATTGCTTTTTATGGCTTGCATTACATTTGTTTCGTGCATGGGCGATGACAGCAAGGCCTCGGCTACATGTTCGTATGTGTCAAATTGTGATTCTTTGAAATTCTCAGACTTGAACGATACTGTATTTTACGATCTCATCGTTGAGAGTTTCGACAGTCTTGGAATTTCAGGATATAAGTCACGTTTTACAAAACATGCTGAAGTTGACTATTCTTCAACATGGATGGCTATAGCAATTTGTGATTCCTTGGCAAGAGATGAATATAAAGCTGTTCTGAACAAACATACACTCTCTGAGCTCAAGGACAATATGTATGCAAACCATAGGGACTCTCTTGCAGGTCTGGGATATGCATCGGCATCAGAGCTTCCTTTGAATCATTTCACAGCACATTATTCTATGTACAGCACTTATTCGGCTTTGCGTCCTATGGGATTGTTTGAAAAAGACTTTTAATAGCTGTATCATTTAGTCCGGAATTGGAGGTTCAAGGATATATGGTTCTTGAATTTTATACTTGATAATGAAAAAAATATGGCAGAATCTGGTTGCCGTGCAGTTTTATATGCACATGCTGGATTCTGCTTTTTTATATTTTAATGCATTCATTAAAGATGGTATGCATTTAATTTGATACCTTTGATCTTGATAGAAATACTATGTATATGAAATCTATTTTTGTTTTGGCTGTTTCAGCATTCCTTGCCGGAACAACGTATGCCCAACCGAGATACTCTGGAATTACGATGGAGAAGTTGGGTAGAGGAGTGGTTGCCGTGCGTTGCGGTGCCGAAAATGATAGTGTGTGCGTGTCATGGAGATACAAGTCTTCAGATCCTTCAGACATTGCATTTAATGTATACTGCAACGGCAAGAAACTTAATGCCGTGCCTATAAAGGATGCAACATTTTTCAAGTGTGGCGCCTCTGAAGGTGATGGTGTATATGAAGTACGGATTGCCGACAGCGCCGGAGGGCACCGTGAGGATGGTGCCTCGTTTAAAATGCAGTCCAATTCGGGTAACGGCTACATAAGTATCCCTCTGGATGTACCTGAACCGGGTGTTTCTCCTGACGGTGCACGTTACACCTATTCTGCGAATGATGCCAGTGTGGGAGATGTTGACGGCGATGGAGAGTATGAAATAATATTGAAGTGGGATCCTTCAAATTCACATGACAATTCCCACGACGGATATACCGGAAATGTCCTGTTTGATTGCTATCGTCTTGACGGACGCAAATTGTGGCGTATCGATTTGGGACCGAATATCCGTGCTGGTGCTCATTACACTCAATTTATGGTTTACGACCTTGATGGAGACGGACGCTCGGAAATCGTTATGAAGACGGCCGACGGAACACGAGATGGTGCCGGTAAAGTAATAGGTGATGCAGATGCCGATTACCGCATATCGGGCAAAACCGAGGGACGTGGTAGGAAAGGCGGGCGCAAGATGACAGGACGCATACTTGAAGGACCGGAATATCTTACTGTTTTCAACGGTGAAAGCGGCAAAGCCATGTGTACGGTTGATTATGTACCTCCTCGCGGACGTATAGAAGCTTGGGGCGACGGCTACGGCAATCGATGCGATCGTTTCTTGGCTTGTGTTGCATATCTTGACGGCAAGCGTCCGAGCGTAGTAATGTGCCGTGGATATTATACGCGTACAGTACTCGCTGCTTGGGATTGGGACGGTAAGGAATTGAAAAAGAAATGGGTTTTCGATACCGATGAGGAACAATGGCGCAGGTATGCAGGCCAGGGAAATCATAATCTACGTGTAGGCGATGTTGATGGCGACGGCTGCGATGAGATAACATTCGGTTCTATGTGTGTGGACAATGACGGCACGGGTCTTTACAACACTGGTATGGGACATGGCGATGCCTTGCATCAGATGGCATTCTATCCAGACAGTGACCGTCTGCAGATTTGGGATGTACACGAGAACAAGCGCGACGGTTCTGATTTCAGAGATGCCGCCACAGGAAAAGTCATCTTCCAGCTTCCTTCAGGAATGGACGTAGGCCGTGGAATGGCTGCTGATATTGATCCTGATAATTATGGTTTGGAGATGTGGTCGAGCGCATCTGGAGGCATACGTAACGTAAAAGGCGAGTGTATTGCTTCGGATGCAAAAGTCTCGGTGAACAGTGCCGTGTGGTGGGATGGCGATTTGTTGCGCGAGCTTCTTGATGGTGGAAAAGTTTCTAAGTACAACTGGAAAACGCATAAGTCTGATGTGATGGCTGATTTCGGCAGTGAGATTTCGTTCAACAACGGAACAAAGTCCAATCCTTGTCTGTCGGGCGACATAGTTGGCGACTGGCGTGAAGAAGTTGTTGTCAGGACACGCGATAGCCGTGAACTACGTGTCTACACAACAACGATTCCTACTGACTACCGTTTCCATACATTTATGGAAGATATACCTTACCGCATAAGCATTGCAACACAGAATGTTGCCTACAATCAGCCACCTGAACCTGGATTTTATTTCGGTTCAGATTTTCCTAAAGGAAAGACTGTGCGTGGATGTGTCATAAAATGATGTCGCAGTAGTGTTTATGCATAATGTTTGACGTTTAATTTTAACTATTTGCATTTATGGTAATAGAGCGTAATCATCTTGTATATTTTTCGCCTACGCACACCTCGCAGAAGGTGGCAAGAGCGATATGCGAGGGTATCGGCATGGATGCTCGACAAGAAATAGATCTGACAACTGATGACGGTACATCTCCGTTGAATATTAAGAATTCGGTTTGTGTAATAGCATCTCCTGTTTATGCCGGACGTGTTCCTGTTGAGGCTTTGAAGCGTTTCAGTCGCCTGAGACCTGAAAACAGTCTGGCCGTCGTTGTTGCAGTTTACGGCAACAGACATTATGACGATGCTTTGATAGAACTTCGTGACGAAGCAGAGCGTATGGGATTCAAGGTTGTTGCCGCGGCATCTTTTATAGGTGAGCACAGTTACAGTCGTCCAGGCATGCCGGTGGCAGAGGGACGTCCAGATGATTCTGATTTGACGAAGGCACGTGACTTCGGTCGTCGTGTAATGGCTATGCTTGACGGTTTGGAAGCTGGTTCGCTGGAAAAGCTTGGCTTATTGCAGGTTCCTGGCAATTATCCATATAAGCCTCTGGGGCCTAGTATGAAAGTCGCTCCGGTGAGCACTGATAATTGTTCCGGTTGCGGCGTGTGTGTTGATGTGTGCCCGACAAAGGCCATTACTGTTATAGATTACACCAAACCGGTTACAGATGTTGAGTTGTGCATAAAGTGCTGTGCTTGTGTGAAAATGTGTCCTTGCGGTGCAAGAGTGTTCGATACTCCTTTCACTGCAAAGCTTCATGCAATGTGTGCCGAAAGACGCGAACCGGAAGTTTTCTTTATAGCGTGAACCCTTGGTGCAATTATAGTTAAGGCCCGCCGGATGCATAATATTGAAATGCGTTCGGCGGGCCTTGATTATACGTTGATAAGCTTACGCGTTCTTTACAATCTGATTGAAATACGGATATGGTATTTCAATATTCTCATTGTCGAATCTTTCCTTAATTGACTTCAGAAGATCGCATTTCATTATAAAAGCATTGCCTGGAGTGTTTGCCCATGCATAGGCTCTCATCGTTATGGCCGAATCTCCCAGGTTGGTGATTCGTATGATGACTTTTTCAATATTCTTTGCTTTTTCCTCATCAGTTCTGTGGTCGAGAAGCATTGGATGTTTTTCTATCTCATCGCGCATCACACTGATGCATTTGTTGAGGTCTTCGTTGTAGGAAACACCCACTTCTACAAAAGCACATGTAGCAGGTTCGCCTACGGTACTGTTGATTATTGTGCTGCTGCTTATTTTGCTGTTCGGTATGATGATCATTCTGTTTTCAGCATTTCTTATGACCGTGTGTCTGAGTGTAATTTCGCTTACAGTTCCGCTTTCTGCGCCGTCTACTTCAATGAAGTCTCCGATTCTGAATGGTTTTGCGAATATGATGAATATTCCTCCCACAATGTTTGAGAGTGCTTCCTGAGATGCTAGACCTACAGCCATTGCAAGGATTCCGGCACTGGCAAGGATAGACGTTCCAATTTTTTCAAGAGCTGGAATTAGAGAAAGAATTGATGCAACTCCAAGTATGTAAACGACAGTTGTAACTATGCGCATTATGAATTTTGCACTTGTCTCGTCATAGAATTTGCTGTTCTTTCTTTTAAGTGCTCTTCTGCTTATAAGATTGATAAGCCACAGTAGGAGCTTGACGAAAAGAACGATAATTGCTACTTTGATGCAGAAAAAAACGGGATCTTTTAGAGATATCCCCAGAAACTCATAGTTCATTACGGCTTTAATGCCGCTTAAGTCTATTAAATATGCCATATTTTACTAATTTTGCATGCAAAGTTAACAATTACATCCAAATACGCCAGCTCTTTGCCGGGCGTGTTTAATGTGCATTGAGCTAAGATCAATATACAAGACTATCATGGACTATCAGGCTATAATTGATAAATATTATACAGAGGGAAGCAGATTGAAAGAAATACTGGAAGTGCACAGCCGTGCGGTGGCCGATAAGGCGTTGGAAATTGTTGCGCGCCATCCGGAACTCAATGCCGACAAGCGTTTTGTTGAAGAGGCGGCCATGCTCCATGATATAGGCATATTTATGTGTGATGCACCGGATATATTCTGTTTTGGGGCTTATCCTTACATCTGCCACGGCACTAAGGGTTCTGAAATTGTAGCGTCTGAAGGTTTTCCTCTTCATGCTCTTGTGTGTGAGCGTCATACCGGTGCAGGATTGTCGCTGGACAATATATTGAAGAACAATCTGCCGGTTCCACATCGTGATCTCATGCCTGTATCCATTGAGGAGCAGATTGTATGTTTTGCCGATAAATTCTTCTCTAAAACACATCTCGAAAAGGAAAAGTCTGTGGACAAGGCTCTTAAGAGTGTTGCAAAATTTGGAGAGGATGGGGCTAAAAGGTTCAAAAAATGGTGCGATATGTTTCTTTAACTGCTGATGTTTGATAAAAAATCGGTTAAAATGCATTACATGCTTAAATATTTGTGCGATAATATGTAATTTTGCACCCCGATAAGTATTGTCTCATCATTGTTTTTTTTGATTTGAAACTCAGATTTTATATACTTGCGTTGATACTGGTCGCCGTCGCTTTGGTGGCGCAGAGCTCCGTGGCCGGATATACGGGTGTTTCCGGCCGTGGGATCAGTGCTTTATTGTCCGATTCCGATTCTGTGTCAACGAATTTGCGTATTGACAGTTCTTTATCAGTACGCGACTCTTTGTCCGATTCAATGAAGCTTGCCAAGCTGGATTCTATCAAGGGTGCTTTTGATCAGCAGCACGGTATAGGCAATCCAAAAGCGGTGCAGTGGAACGACTCTATCGCTCAGGTGCAAGATTCAATACGTAAATCTAAAAAGAATGCTCTTGACGACCCTGTCAGCTATGAAGCCAAGGACTCTGTTGTGTTCATGGCCGGCGATTCTTATGCATTCCTTTATGGTGATGGAAAGGTGAACTACCAGAACATCGAACTTACGGCAGAAAAGATGACCATGAGTCTCGACAGCTCAATTGTACATGCTGTTGGTTTGCCTGACTCTACCGGTACGTTGATGGGTAAGCCTGTCTACAAGGAAGGTTCTGAAATGTATGAATCGGAAACGATGAGCTACAATTTCAAGTCAAAGAAAGGTTTCATCACAAATGTCACAACTGAGCAGGATGGCGGATTTCTCGTCAGTCAGGATGCAAAGAAGGGGCAGGGCGATGAGCTTTATCTGAAACATGGAACTTATACTACCTGCGATGCAAAGCATCCGCATTTCTATATAGCACTGAGCCGTGCCAAGGTGCATACCGGAAAGAATGTTTTTGCCGGTCCAGCATGGTTGGTTGTTGAGGATGTTCCGTTGCCGCTTGCAGTTCCTTTTGCATATTTCCCATTCACAAGCAAGTATTCTTCCGGTTTCATCATGCCGACATACGGAGATGAGTATACTCGAGGATTTTATTTGCGTGACGGAGGTTATTACTTTGCTATCAATGACAATGTCGACCTTAAGTTGACTGGAGAAATATATACAAAAGGTTCATGGGGTATTTCTGCGCAGACAACATACAAGAAACGATATAAGTATTCGGGTAATTTCTATTTCAATTATCAGGTCACAAAGACCGGCGAAAAGAACATGCCTGACTACAGCGTGGAGAAAAACTTCAAAGTGCAGTGGACACACAGACAGGACGCGTTGGCCAATCCCAACAGTTCGTTTTCGGCAAGTGTGAACTTCGCAACCACAAGCTATGAAAAGAACAACCTTTCAAGCTTGTACGATCCAACGTCTTATTCGCAGAGTACACGAACTTCGAGTGTGAGCTATTCTTACACATTCCCTAGAATTGGTTTGTCTATTTCTAGTAGTGCCAATATATCTCAGAATATGAGGGACTCTACGTTGGCACTCACATTGCCTGACCTCAGCATCAGCTTGAGCCGTGTATACCCTTTCAAGAGAAAAATACGTGCCGGCAAGGAAAAATGGTACGAGAAAATATCGTTGAGCTATACCGGATATCTGAGCAACAGCATATCGACAAAGGAAGATAAACTGTTTCATTCGAGCCTTATCAAAGACTGGAGAAACGGTATGAAGCATTATATACCTATCAGTGCTTCGTTCAGTCTTTTCAATTGCATCAACATCACACCTTCGTTCAATTACACTGAAAGGTGGTATACTAACAGAGTTGAGCAAAGCTGGGACGAGATGACTCAGAGGGTTGTAAATGATACCATATATGGTTTCAACCGAGTTTACAACTATAATTTAAGTTTGGCTGCGAATACTACTTTGTATGGTTTCTATAAACCTTCTAAAGCTGTATTCGGCGATAAGATTGAGATGATACGTCACGTCTTCACGCCTTCTGTAACATTCAGTTACGCTCCTGACTTTGGAGCTGAGAGATACGGTTTCTGGAAAACTTATGTCAAGACTGACGAAGATGGTAATGTGTCTGTAGTGGAGTATTCTCCTTACAGCAATTCATTGTACGGCGTTCCTTCACGTGGTAAAACTGGATCCGTGAGCTTCGATGTATCCAACAATGTCGAGATGAAGATAAAGTCAGACAAGGATTCGACAGGAGTGAAGAAAGTAAGTCTTATTGATGAATTGGGTGCTAGCCTTTCTTACAACTTGGCTGCAAAGACCAAGCAATGGAGTGATTTGTCTACTAGAATCAGATTGAAATTCGGTAAGTCATACACATTGAACATAAATGCACGTTTTGCAACTTATGCATACGAATTCGATAAGAATGGCAATGTTGTCGAAGGTAATAGAACAGAGTGGTCTTACGGACGTTTCGGACGTTTCCAAGGAATGAGCAAGAACATTTCTTACACATTCAACAACAATACGTTCAAAACGTGGAAGGAAAAGCTCAACAAACTGTTTGGCCGTGGAACGGCAGAAGATGAAGATGTTGAAGACGAAGAAGGCGAGGATACCGAGAATACAGATGAAGAGTCCGGTTCTGGTAAAAGCAAGAAAAAAGAACGTGAACAAGCTGCAAGCGGATTGGATGCGGATGGTTATATGAAATTCTCAATGCCTTGGTCATTTACAGTTTCATATGGATTGAATATGGCGGAGGACAGAAGCGCAGACATCAACATCAAGACAATGCGTTATCCATATAAGTTTACACAGACTCTTAACTTCTCGGGCAATATCAGAATTTCTAACAATTGGAATATCAACTTTTCATCGGGATATGATTTCACAATGCGTGACCTGTCTATGACAACGGTGAATATATCGCGTGATATGCACTGCTTCACTATGAGTTGTGGTCTAGTTCTTGGACCTTTCACTTCTTATAATTTCTCAATACGCGCAAATGCAAGCACACTTACAGATGCGCTCAAGTATGATAAGAGGAGCAGTTACTCAAGTACAATCAAGTGGTATTGATATATTTCTGTCTGACGTAGCGGATTTTTATTTTAGGAATACATCATTATAAATGTATTCATGGAAATAGTACTTGTAAAAGCTTTTCCTTTATCCTACATGAAAGGTACATGTTGCTATGTTTCATTATTTTGAAAAAGACATTTCGGACATCAAACTTCCTCTGAAGTTCACATATCCTTTCTGCTATGAACCTCATCCGTTGGCTGTAATGGCTTCGGAGCAGGTTCAGGCTTATTTGCGTTTGCGTGAAGATTGGGCTGATGAGATCGGACATGGGAAAATGTTTGGTGTTCTTGTTGTTGAAAAACATGGCGAAGTTGGTTTTCTGGCCGCTTACTCAGGTAATATAGCACACGGCAACAAGCACAAATATTTTGTTCCTCCGATTTATGATCTCCTCAGTCCTGACAGTTACTTCTCAGATGAGGAAGCGAATATATCTGAAATAAATCGTGCGATAGGGGTGTTGCAGTCGTCTTCGCAGTATGCGGATTTAAAGAGAACTATTTCGGATTTGTCTCATGAAGCAGATATTGTGTTGCGTGAATGGGCCGATAGGATGCGTCTTTCGAAGATCAGGCGTGATGAAATGCGTGCTGCAGGTTTGACTGAAGATGAGGAACGAAGGTTGATAAAGGAAAGTCAATATGAAAAGGCTGAGCGTAGGAGAATAAAAGAACGGTACGCGGATCGTATCAGAATTATTAATACTGAAATCGGAGATATTGAAGAACGGATAAGCATGCTTAAGGAAGAGAGGCGTAGCCGTTCTGCCAAATTACAGCGCAGGCTATTCGACAGTTATCGCCTTTTGAATGCGAAAGGTGAGATTTCTTCTGCTTACGAAATATTCAATGAAGTGAGACATGAACTTCCTCCTGCAGGTACAGGAGAATGCGCAGCTCCCAAACTGCTCCAGTATGCTTATACCAACGGAATGCGTCCACTTTGTATGGCTGAATTTTGGTGGGGACAGTCGCCTAAAGCCGAAGTAAGGCATCATCTACATTATTATCCTTCATGTAAAAGCAAATGCGAGCCGCTGTTAGGCTTCATGCTTGAAGGTCTGGATGTTGAGCCTTCGCCTCTTGGAATGACAGCCTTCTCGGAAAACGATCTTAGAACTGTCTATGAAGATGATTGTATCTGGGTCGTCGATAAACCTGCAGGAATGTTGTCTGTTCCTGGTAAAGATGGCCGTATTTCAGTTTATGATATTGCTCTTCGCCACTTTCCTTCAGCTGATGGTCCGTTGATTGTTCATAGATTGGATATGGATACCTCAGGTCTGCTTGTGATAGCAAAGTCGAAAGATGTTCATGAAAACCTGCAAAGACAATTTGCCGAACATAAAATATGCAAGCGATATGTTGCCCTGCTGTATGGAGTATTGACAGAGGCTGGTGGAAATATTGTTTTGCCATTGTGTCTTGATCCTGCTCACAGGCCTCAGCAGATGGTGGACAGCATTCATGGGAAATATGCCGAAACACGTTTTGAGGTTATAGGTATTGAAGATGGTGCTCTTACCAGAGTTGCATTTTATCCTTTGACAGGGCGTACACATCAGTTAAGGGTTCATTCTGCACATCCTGATGGACTTGGTATGCCTATACATGGAGATAGGTTATATGGAAAGCCGTCTGATAGGTTGTACCTGCATGCAGAACAAATCACATTCATTCATCCGTACTTGAAAAAAGAAGTGACTTTTACTGCAAAAGTTCCATTCTGAGGCTTTTACAATTTCTATTGCTTTTTATTATGTTTTTGACAAGTTGTATGCATATTTATGCATAAGTATTTCTTGTTTTGAACTTTAATATAGAATTATTGTATATGTAAGTATAATTATGCATTAATTCTTATATCTTTGTGCCCCGAATTGAGATTTTATGCATGTTTATATAGGATATACAAATAATTTAAGCATATATTTATGAGTGAATCAGCACGAACCCCTTCTACTTTGGTCTCATTTTTACCAATTGCAATACTTGTTGCAATGCTGGCTTTTACGATAAGAATTTTTGGTGGTGATGCGTTGAGCGGTGGTAGCCAGATTTCGCTTCTTGTCACTTCCGCTTCGTGTGTAATTATCGGAATGGCATTTTATAAAGTGTCGTGGCAGAGTTTTGAAAACGCCATAACAAAGAATATAGCAGGTGTCTCGTCTGCTATTATTATACTTCTTATAATAGGTGCATTGAGCGGAACATGGATGGTGAGCGGGATTGTTCCTACTCTTATATATTACGGCATGCAGATAATACACCCTTCATTTTTCCTTGTTTCCACTTGTTTGATTTGTGTACTCATATCAGTTATGACTGGTAGTTCGTGGACAACTATTGCAACAATAGGTATTGCCCTTCTCGGAATAGGTAAAGCTCAGGGTTTTGATGAAGGATGGATTGCAGGAGCAATAATATCAGGCGCTTATTTCGGTGACAAAGTTTCACCATTGTCTGATACTACTATTCTGGCCTCTTCTGTTACCGGTACTCCGCTTTTCAGACATATTCGCTACATGATGTTTACAACAGTACCTTCGTTGTTTTTGGCTCTGATAATATTTACTGTGATGGGATTGTCTGGGGGGACGCGAGATGCTGCGCATATTGAGGAATTTGCTTCATGTCTTGATGAGCGTTTCTGTATATCACCTTGGCTGTTGATTGTTCCGGTACTGACTGGAGTCCTGATTGCTAAAAAGGTTCCGTCAATTATGACATTGGCGATATCTACAGCTATGGCTTGTGTTGCGGCTGCAGTTTTCCAACCGCATCTTCTTCAGGAGATTGCAGAAGGAGGTGGACTTTTCAAGGGAATCATGATGTCTTGTTATGGTGAAACCAGCATTCAGACTGGTAATCCTGTACTTACAGAGCTTGTTGCCACAAGGGGCATGGCCGGTATGATGGATACAGTATGGCTGATATTATGCGCTATGTGTTTCGGAGGGACAATGACCGCTGGAGGTATGTTGCGTTCTATAACGTCTGCTTTTGTAAGCTTCGTGCGCGGAAGAGTATCATTGGTTGCTTCAACTGTTTGTTCTGGATTGTTCCTCAATCTGGCAACTGCCGACCAGTATATAAGTATTATCCTGACGGGCAAGATGTTCAGTCGTATATATGAAAAGAGCGGTTATGAAAGTCGTTTGCTGAGCCGAACAACAGAAGATGCTGTTACGGTGACTTCTGTTCTTATCCCATGGAATACGTGCGGAATGACGCAGGCTACTATACTGGGTGTTCCGACATTGGCCTATTTACCTTATTGTTTCTTTAATATTTTCAGTCCTATAATGAGCATCCTTATTGCAGCTATAGGCTATAAAATAGTAAAGAAGAACCCTGATGAAATACAAGTGCAGAACCAAGCTGTTTAAGGATACAAATCTTCAATCATACATACTTTAATAGGAGAATGGGATGGAACGCATTGTGATTTGCGGACCATCCCATTTTCTTTATTGTTGCATGAATATGTTCTTCCTTTTTTAACGTTGAGACTTTTCGTATACTATATATGCATTCCCAAGTATACCTGAAGGTGCTTGTCCTTTAAATTGGGTAGGTATTGTCTCATAATGGTTGGATGCAGTATTGTATACGGTTACTTCAATTCGGTTTTCTCCAGTTTTAACCGCGTCAGTGATATCGAAAGACCATTCTCCGCATAAGCGCACTCCTGAATCTTTTCCGTTTACTGTGACTTCTGCCGCAGATGAAATATCATCGAATTTCAGCAAAACCTTTCCGCCGAGCATTTCCGGATTGATATCTACATTCTGGATATATTTTATACCTCCGGAATAATTGCGCAGTCCTTCGGTTTGGCCCCAATCTCCCTTTTCTATTATTCCAGTACCGGTATTCTGTATAAGTTCTCCAGCTATTCCTGCACCACCTTTTATACCGAAAGGCAATTTTATCCTTATGGCTACGTCTGCCGGTTCTTTTATGGTTTTGTTTGTTTTTACATTCAGGAGATTTCCTTCATAAAAGCTTTTTGCTTTTTCTCCATTTATCCAGACCTTTGCGTCACCTTTGGTCTTTACACTGAAACCGTTCAGTCCTGGTGCTGAAGTGAAGAAGTACCATCCGTATGAATTGTCTGAAACGTATGGATCGAAAGGAAGTATTGATTCATTTTCATACCAAGGCAATGTCAGTCTTGGCGATTCTGACGTCTCTTTTTTTGTATCTCTGATGAAGAAATATGTTATGACAGGTTTATCATAGCACAGGATAACATAATTTATGCCCTCGTTTAAATCTGTCATATCAGTTCCGTCAACTTTTTTCCCGTTGATGAAACATCTGGATGGTTTTTCCTTGCCTGTTTCAATCTTGTATGTTCCGCTGTATGGAGCTTTTACTGTCGTGAACATGTAATATTTATTGCCTTCTTTTTCAGCTTCCCTACTGGTTGATGTGGCATTCTGTACCATTCTGCCCAGTCTTATCACCTCCGGATTCATCTTCATTTTCATTCCGTGATAGCCTTGATGTCCAGGATCGTTTTCTACGCCCCAGCGTTTTGAAAATCTATAAGGTTTCCATGCCTCAGGCGCACGTTTAAGTCCGGCGAGGAACTCATCGCTGAGAACTTCGTTAGTGGCACCGCTGTACATGAATTCATCTCCATAGGTGTATGTAACTTCTGAAGCTTTGCCGTTTTCTGCCAGCAGTTTTGCTTCCTTCAGACTTTTTTCTTTTGATAGTATGTAGTTGTAGTGCCTTATTTCAGGACGAAGCTTTTCTTTTGTTCCTGGGTAATGATAGTCGCCAAAACGATTGTCTAGCACAGGTACAATTTCGCATTCCCATTTGTCAGCAAGTTTTATGCTTTCTGTCTCTGCATCTTTGAAAATTTGCGCATTGCTTCTTGGGGTGAATACTATTATCTGGAATTCTTCCTTGCCTTTCGGCATATTTACAATAGTACCATGTTCTGTCTTTTCGCAATTTTCAATTTTATATTTTTCTCCGCTCCAAATATCCCAGTATTCCACATCGCCATGACATCTGAAGAAACATCTGCTGTTTTTGTCTGCATTATATATTCCATAGATATTCAAGCTGTCAGCCTTTCTGTGATTGATGAAAATGTCGTTGCTCTGATTGTCTGCAGCACTGAAGTCGCGTACGAAATGCTTGTCCAATATGATGTCGAGATTGTCGCAGTTTTCTGTTCGCGTGAAGTTTTTTCCGCTTGTCATTTCTGCAACAAGTTTTCCCACATGTTTCTCATCTTTTCCGTATGCTTCCGTCGTTTCCGGCAAATCACCTATATTAATGACTGTGCCTCCATGCGAAGCAAATTTTGCAAGGACAACTAATGCTGAATCTCTTATGGCTTTCATTGACGGAACTATTACAGCCTTATATTCTTCTCCTGAAATGTTCAGATGTCCATTATTGTATTTTGCTTTCATCAGAGAACTGTAATCGACGAAGTCAAAATCTATGCCTTTATTATAAAGCATTTCACCTGCTTTGAATGCTGTATCTGATGCATTGTTCCCGTACCCGGCAACTGTCGGTTCTACAGGGTATACTATTGCAACATCACATTTGTGGTAACCTTGCGAAAGCAGATAGCTTAAGCGCTCTGTTGCTTCAAGCATCTTGTCCATGACGGCCCAATAAGGCATGCGGAAATGATTGCATGGCGGAGCCCATTCCCACATTGAACCTGGTGTTGCATAATATAGACCATGAAGACTTAGCAGATTGTAGCCCATTGCATAGTTTGCAAATATTGCATCTAGCAATTTGCCGGATGTTGTGCCCCAACCGCTAGAGTAAAATCCTTCAAGCCATACCCTTGGGCGATTGTACATGTGTGCAATGGATGAGGCTACTTTGGCTTTGATTATATTTTTCCAAAGTCTCGGTTGGTCAGAGCCTGGCCCTTGATTCCATCTTTGCGTACGGAAATAGTCGCCGAATTCGTCCACATCGCGTCCTCGTCCTCCATGGTCGCATCCATATATCAGATTTCTCTCTGCGTGCCAATTATAGACTGGTATGAAGAAATTTTCTTCGCTGAGAGATGTAAACACGTCATTGTAGTCCAATCTCACCTTTGTCGTGATAGCACCAATGTCCATCTTCAGTGCGGCAATCAGAGGGCGGATGTCATATCCTTTTCTCTTTTGGAATTCCGCAGCAAAGCGTTCGTCCCAGGCTATACCTTTAAGGTTGAAATTAAGTTCGTCTGAAAAGAAAAAGTTGAGTGCACCCTTTGAGTCGTTTGGAAATTTATCCTCGAATCTTTGAAAAAAACATCTGACATATTCTTTTCCGGCAAGAGGATGCATCGGATTGTATGACCTGTCTTGACGTACAGAATATGCTGCAGCTACAGTCCATTTGCCTTTAGGACAATTCCATTTCACTTGTCCGTTTGAAACATTGTCTGTAAGAACAATGTGTTCCTTAGGATTTTCCTTGTTGAATGCAGTTATGGATACGAGTTCATTTTTGATCTGATATTCGTATCTTTCTCCTCCATTTATATCTTTGGTTTCAATCACCAGTTCCGATGCCGCTATATCCGGATGCAGCTTGCGGACTTCGTCTATGGCATATCCCTGACCGACTCCAAGCGTGTAGTCGCTGACAGAAACAGTCATGCCTCTTCGGTTGGCTTCTTTCATGAACCAGCCGAACAGCTGCCACCATTCTTCTGTAAACTGCGCGGGTACGGATTTGTAGCTGCTTCCCCAAAAGTATCCCTTTCGGTCGTCTGTATGTGAATAGTTTATCTGCAGGCTAGAAATTTTCTTTTTTGCAAGTTCATCAAGCTGCCATGTAAGTCTCTCTTTAGTCAATGTGTCGGCCTGCCACCAATAAAATGGAACTTCCCCGTATCCAGGTGGAGGTGTCTGGAATTTTTCATAAATGCCGTTTATACTTTCACGTTCAGGATAACCCTTCTGTGCTGATGCGTTTTGCAATGGAAACAGCATGGACAATGCAAGCTGTATTATTAGATTTTTTCTTTTCATAGATCATTTAAGTCTTAGTTACGTTAAGGTAAAGATATTATTATACTGTTTATGTATGTTGCATTTTTTGCTTGTTCTTTTTATGCTTTTGATTTTATTGCATTGTCCATGCTGTTGTTATTTTAGTTTTCGATAATTCCGAATTCTGCCAGTGTTGCAAGGTCGTTGCCTTCGTGTGAAGATATGGCCTTGAATCTTATATATCGTGCTCTGACAGTCTTGTTGGTCTTGAGGATTGACGGCTTGTTGCTGTTTTCCAATTTGCCTTGAACAATTGGATTTCCCCAGTTCTTGCCGTCTTTGCTTACGTAGATGCAGAATTCATTTATGAGTCCGTCTTTTCCTTTTCCCCTTGGAACAATCTTGAATCCGTTGATGTTTACATCGCGTCCTGCATCGAAATCAACCCAATGCGGATATTTTGCAACAGTAACCGAATGTATGGTTTCCCACAAAGTTTCATTCTTGCCGTCTACAAGATTTTCTGCCTGGCCACCTCCGTTTTCCTGACTGCTTGCGTAAATCACCTTCAACTGAGCTTTATCGGCTTCAGGGATTCTTATTGTTGAACGTACGTTTGGATTTTTCTTGTTCCATGCAGTTACTGTCGATGCTGATTCTATTACAATTGGAGAAGAGTAGACCTTTGCACGCGAATTTTCCGATGTCGTGTAAAGGATTTCTCCGTTGTTCTCTTCATCGCCTATAACTATCTGTCCATTTTCATCTCTTTCAATTGATAGAGGTGACGGTCCCTCAAATACCGTCTTAGATGCGTTGACTGGATTGCCGCAACTTGGTGCAATCATGAATCCGAACCGATGTCCGTCTGCTTTTATTCTGTCTTGTTCGAGAGGACCTCCCTGTCCGCAGCTGTTTCCGCCCAGTCCTGTTACTCCCACATCCAGATGCAGATATGTATCTCCAGCCTCAGGCAACTGATAGCCATGTGATGCAACTGTCAAGTCTACCTCCGAATATGGCAAGGCTGTTACCGACATCGGCTGTTTTCCTATAAACACAGCACCAGCACCTCGCTTGTCTGTCAATGCAGCCCATCTTACTTCCTCGTGGTTGGCCATATTCTGCGGTTTAGGGAAGTTTACGAATTGCGAATCAGTACAGCTTTCATATACGCGTATGAACTGTCCTGTCTTACGGTCTGGATAGTTTTCAATAGGTCCGCGACCGTAGTATGTGAAACTGTTAAGACGTTTGGGTACATTCATTACCCATCCAAGTCGTGGTAGTATTACATCCGGATTGCTCGAACTTACAGAGGCATTGAATTCAATTCTGCCGTCGCTGTAAACAGTCCAGACCTGATTTGATGTGAACTTGAAGTCATTTTCTCCGAACTTCTTTTCCTCAAGCTCTTTTATTTCATTGTGTCCTGAAGATGTGCCTCCGATGAGTCGTGCAGAGTTTGGCGCCTGCGATTCCACAGTATAAGTCAATATCAGTCGGCCGTCTTTTTCTCGATGTATGTTTTTGTTTGTGACTTTATGCTTGAGATTGTGAAGTCCAAGCTCAAACCATTTGTCACATATCCAGTTGTCGTTGTTCACGAAAGCTCTGTAAGGTTCTAGTCTAGGTCCTTTGCCTTCTGCTATTATTGTGTCTCCGTTGTATACAAGACATTGTATAGTTCCTGTTGCATTGTTGAATGATACATCAAAGTTTGTACCATTGATACTTACCAATTCATTGCCGGCATCTTTCACCTCCATTTTTTCCATATCGGAAGTCTTTGCCGTTGCCTTCATTTCAGGTGCACCCTTTATGAACATCTGTTCCTCGGCCTGTACATATCCGGCTTTTGCCCATGGAGTATCTTTTGCCTGCTTTATCTGAACTATCATTGAATATTCGCTTTCTGAGTCAAGATTGTCTTTCGTGTAAGGTATTCTTACGATTGACTTTTCGCGAGGTTCAACATCCAGAGTCTTTATTGTTCCGTTTTCGGCACAGATACCGTCCTTCCATATCGACCATTCGAGAATGTAATTTTCCAACGTGGTGAAATAATTCTTGTTGAAAATCTCAATATCACCATTCTGTATATCTACAGCTTTTATGTCGATATATTCATAAACTTTCTTCACTTCGTAATACTGCGGTTTTGGCGTCATGTCCGCAAAAATAATTCCGTTCATTACGAATTGCCCGCTGTTCGGTGTATCTCCGAAGTCGCCTCCATAGGCCAGATAGCGCTTGCCTGTAGCTTTGTCATAGTTGTACATGGCCTGATCAATCCAGTCCCATATAGCACCGCCGCAGAAATAATTCGTACTTTCTATGGCATCCCAATAGTCAACAAGGTTGCCAACTGCATTACCCATAGAGTGGGCATATTCTGAAACGTGGAATGGATATTTGATGTTGCTTTTTCCTTTTACTGCTTCACGCATCCATGCTATTGACGGATACTGGTTGGATCCCATGTCCACAATGTCATTGTTGCGCTCATATTGGACCGGACGAGATGTATCGAAGGCTTTTATGGCTTTGTATGCAGCTTTGAAGTTGTCGCCAGGACCAGCTTCATTGCCAAGTGACCATATAACAATTGATGGACTGTTGACAGTTGAGTGTACCATCTCCATGTTGCGTGCAACGTGTGCATTTGTCCATTCTTTCGGGTGGGAGAGTGATTCTTTTCCGTAGTAGTATTCATGCGATTCGATATTGGCTTCATCTTCAAGATATATGCCGTATTTGTCGCAGAGATAATACCAGTAAGGATCGCAAGGGTAATGCGAGTTGCGTACGTGATTGATGTTTGCGCGCTTCATCATCATTACCTCATTTTCCATCTGTTTACGTGTGATGGCATGACCAAGTGCAGGGTTTGTTTCGTGTCTGTTTACTCCTTTCAGCTTTACAGTCTTGCCGTTTATGTAGAAATAGCGTCCGGCAAGTCCGAATTCATCCTTTTCAGCCGGCGTGTCCTTTATTTCCACTGTTCTGAAACCTGTATATATACTTGTAGTTTCAATTATTCTGCCTTTATTGTCAACAAGCTGTGCAACAAGTGTATAACGTTGAGGATTTTCTGCACTCCACAGCTTCGGATTCTTCAGTTTGAGAGACGTTGATGTTGTTATTGTTGTGCCGGCTTTGGTGCTGAATGCTTCAGATTCGGCCTTTCCTCCGTCTGTCTCTTTGTTGTTGTCCGAATACAATCCGTTCTCATACAAAGTGTATTTCATCTTGAAGTTCTTAGCTTCACTTTTGTCAAGATTGCGCACTTCGGCACTTATATGCAATTCTCCGTCAGTTCCGTTTAATGCAGGAATAGCTCTGAGGTCACGTATGTGTATGCGTGGTGTAGAATAAAGAGCAACGGTTCTGAATATTCCCGGAAGCCTGAACATGTCCTGGGCTTCGAGGAACGAACCGTCTGAATTGCGGTAGACCTCTACTGCTACAGTGTTCTGTCCCTCGTGCAGATATTTGGATATGTCGAAGCGTGCCGCATTGCGTGAATTCTTGCTGAACCCTACGTATTTGCCGTTTATCCACAGATAGAAAAATGAATCAACTCCGTCAAAACTTATTACTGTTCTACGTTTCAGCCAGCCGGAAGGCATGTCGAAAGTTATTCTGTATGAGCCTACTTCGTTTCGCATTCTGTAGGTAGTCCAGTTTTCCGGGGGAGTCCGCATGACGCCTCCACGCCAGTCATCCACTTCAACCTTGTGCATGAAAATGACAGGCTGGTTCACATATATTGGAGTACCGTATTTCTGACTTCCGTCCTTCTGTATTCCTGCAATATTCCAGCTTGAAGGCACGTCAATATTGTCCCATAGGCTGACATCGTAATTCGGATTCTGAAATCCTTTAGGCCTTTCGTCTGGAGTAGGCGACCATTTGAATTTCCATGCTCCGTTGAGGCACATCCAGAACTTGCTGTTTTCCGGAAGCACCTTTCTTGCAGATTCTGTATCATGGAATGGATAGAATGTGGCTCTTGGTTGTTCCTTGTTGAATGCAAGTGCTTCAGGATTGTTCCACTCATTGCCTTCAGGCTCAGTTGCATCTCCGTATGCAAATCCGCCTAAGATTTCTACATTATTATCTGCAGATACAGACAAACCTGCACATGACAGCAGTGAATAAAACACTGCACGTTTGGCTTGTGCCAAAACAGTCTTGAGTATTGAAGTATGTTTCATGTAATCTGATATTGTTGGTTTTTCAATATACGGTTTCGGCATGTACATACATTGATTTGTATTTTGGAGAACATGCGTACATCCCGTTTTTTCAGAGTTGACGATTTAAGATCATGCAATACGCAAATATAGACTTTTTTGATGTAATATGCTGTGTTTCATTTGCAATTAATTCGTGTTTCAGATCGGTAAAATCTTCTTTTTGACGGACTGTCATCATCTTATTATGAACATTTTACAAACCTCACATTCAAATAAGCTTTTTTTTATGTATTTTAGTACCCGTAAAGACCATACTAAACTTAAAAACACAAGGATTTTATATTTATTTTTTCAAGATGAAGCACTTCAAAAAGAACATTCCAATCTATTGTATTCCTTTCTTTCAGATCTGCGCTGCAGGTTCGTTGTTTGTGTCTGAAGCTGAAGCTTTGCCGTTGCGCTTGATGCCTGCAGACACTCTGACGTCTGTGCAGAGAATAAGAAACATTGTTTCAGTTGAAACTGTCAACGTTGATTGTCCGGTCGGTACAGTTCCTTGCCTGCCGTATAGAGTATGGGTAAATTATTCCGATGGTACGGGCGAATATCGTCAGACACGTTGGATGAATTCGGCTTTGGCGGTAGAACAGGCTCAGGCCGATTCCGGCAGATATCCTGCTGGAACCAGCTATACCGTAGATGGGTTCATAACAGGCGATGAAACTACTTCAGGAGGCTTTCCTATCAAGGCGTCCGTATCAGTGGTTGACCGTGCCTGCGCAGTACCGTCCAATATTCCTGTTGCAGACGTCCTTCCTTTGGACAGAGTGACCATAACCGGAAACAACCGTCTGACATCCAATCGTGAGTTGGCCATCAGGCAGATTTTAAGTTGGGACGTCAATCAACAGCTTTATAATTATCGCGACACTTACGGACTCAGCACGGAAGGATATCCGGAATCAGACGGCTGGGATTCGCCCACAACAAAACTTAAGGGACACGGTTCCGGTCATTACATGTCTGCTCTTGCCTTTGCTTTTGCGAGTGCAACACAAAAGGAGCAGAAAGATTCGCTCCGCCAGCGTATTCGCCGAATGGTCGACGGATTGCGCGAGTGCCAGGAACGCACTTTTGTTTGGAACGATTCTCTTGGACGTTATTGGGAGGCGCGCGATTTTGCTCCAGAGGAAGAGCTTGTGCAGATGGAGGGTACATGGGATGCATTTGAAGTGTACAAAAAACAATATGCCCGTTACGGATACGGTTATATCAATGCTATACCTGCTCAGCATGTGGCTTTGATAGAAAAATATGCTGCATACAACAATACAAGCGGTGTTTGGGCTCCGTACTATTCTATTCACAAGCAGCTTGCCGGACTTATTGACATTGCAACTTATGTAGACGACAAGAAAATTGCAGCAAAGGCTTTGCTCATTGCAAAGGATATGGGATTGTGGATTTGGAACCGCCTGCATTACCGCACATACGTGAAGATGGACGGAACGCAGGAGGAACGCCATCGTCGTCCGGGCAACCGTTATGAGATGTGGAACATGTACATAGCCGGTGAGGTAGGCGGAGTGGGTGAGTCGCTCGCACGTCTTTCTGAAATGGTTTCCGATGCCGACGACAAGGCACGTCTTCTCGAGGCCTCCAACTATTTCGACAGTCCTGCATTGTATAATCCGCTTTCACGCAATATAGATGATATCCGCACACGCCATGCCAATCAGCACATTCCGATGATTGTCAGTGCGCTCAGAAGCTATCGCGGAAATGCCGAACCATATTATTACAACATAGCGCAGAATTTCTGGAATCTCATTCAGGGACGTTACCGCTATGCTACGGGAGGTGTAGGCAACGGAGAAATGTTCCGTCAGCCTTACACTCAGATTCTCAGCATGGCCACTAATGTCACTTCCGACGGTGAGCGCAATCTTCATCCTTCGCCGACTCTCAACGAAACATGCTGTGCATACAATCTTGCGAAACTTACAAAGGACCTCAACTGTTTCAATCCTAATGATGCTCATTATATGGATTATTATGAAAGGGTTCTTTCAAATCAGATTGTTGGTTCGCTCAATCCGAAACATTATCAGACTACATATCATTATGCTGTAGGACTTGATGCATCCAAGCCTTGGGGCAACGAAACACCACAGTCGAGCTGCTGTGGCGGAACAGGTTCAGAAAATCATGTGAAATATCAAGAGGCTGCATATTTTGTTTCTGCCGACACGATGTGGGTGGCTCTCTACATGCCTACTGTTGCACATTGGGACGAAAAAGGCATAACTCTGCGTCAGGATTGCCTTTGGCCGGCAGAACGTTCCGTTATTCGTGTCGACAAAGGTCGTTCCCGATTCACTCTTAAGCTTAGGGTGCCTTATTGGGCTACGGAAGGATTTGACATACGCCTCAACGGTGAGTCTGTAGCTGAGTCATACCGTCCTGGTTCATACATAACAGTTAGCGAACGTCGTTGGAAAAAGTCTGATTCGCTCGAAATCATTATGCCGTTTACAAAGCATGTTGATTTTGGTCCGGACAAGATGGAAACGGCTGCAACAGGCATCAACCAGACAAAAACTCCGTTTGAGCCTATGTGGGCAGGTACATTGATGTACGGTCCTTTGGCCATGGCTGCAACAGGCGTTACCGCGTGGAGTACGGTAGGTGCAGACATTCCTGCGGATATGAGTACAGTCGAGTCTTCTGTCTCTTATCCGAAGTCTGCTTCTGATGCTGTACTTTATACACTCAAATGGAACGGCCTCACTTTTGTTCCGGATTATTATGCCGACAAGCATTCCACACACTATTTCCGTATGCATCTTCTGGGTGACCCTTCGGCCGAGGTTAAATCGTCGCTTGCTGACATTATGCAGGATGCATCGGCTTTCTTGCCGTCGCATTATACTTCTGCATCATACGCACCACTCAAAACTGCTCTCGACAATGCCGGCAAACTTTGTTCTTCGGCTTCTGTCAGTCAGAAGCAGGCTGACGATGCAGAAGCAGCAATCAAGTCAGCTATGAGAGCTCTCGTACCAACAGGTTTGGATAAGTCAGCCCTGAGCACTGCTGTATCTGAAGCTTCTGCCTGTGACTCTACATTGTATACCACTGCCAGCTTTGATTGGCTCCGTTCATCGCTGGCACATGCAAAGGCTGTTTTGGTCGGCACTTCAGCCGTTCAGGCAGATGTAGATATGGCTTCAGCTATGGTTGCGAAAGCTTTACGCGAACTCGAACGTGCCGATGCTGTCAACAAATCAGCACTCATAGAGGTCATGCAGACAGCACGTCAGCGCATTGATGCTCAGAATGCATGGAATGCACTTGCTGTCAAGGTGCCTGAGTATGCTCCATGGGCTCCTCACGCATACGGACGTATGAAGGAACAGTATGCCAAGGCGCTTGATGTAAGTGAAGGACGCGGACGCATCTACAGCCAGGAAGAAGTGCAGGCAACAGCAGCTGGGCTTAATGCCGCTCTCACCACTATGCGTCCCGGCAATCTTCCGGAGCTGGAAGATATGGACGAACTGCTTCCTTTGCTGGAACGTGCCAAGAGTTCTGCTTCTGCATCCGACATGCGTGAAACCATTGAGTACGCTGAGATGGTCGTAAAATATGTCAGTGACGGCAGCGGCACACACGATATGATTGTAAACGCCTGCGATAAGCTGAAAACCGCACTTGCAGGTAAGAAATGATGAAGCCTTAGGCTCTACGGCATAGCCGCGAGGGCTCGCAATAATAATTCCGCGCGCTTGGGATTTTGTCTCTGAGCGCGCGGAATTTTCTTTTTTTTGCCCTTTCTTTCTTTTTATATTCCCTCCAACTTATATTGTATTTGTCTTTGTTTTTTGTGGATGTATCAAAAAAGAGATAATGCGGTTAACATATTTTGAGATGTTCCCTGTTTGTTGTTAGTTAATAAGTGTTTCTTTGTGTTGAATGTTTCATTTTGTACAAATGCTTTGTATTATAGTTATATTTTACATTGGAGAACTGCTGTTTTATAAATGCCACTGATAAGTGTCAGATTTCCCTCTTTCGGTGTTTTTACTGGGATGTCTTTATGTATTTACAAGGTCTGTATGCTTGTTGTTTATAAAATAGTCTGTTTTATGCGCAACATATAATAGAAACCTTTATCTTTGAAATTAATATTATAAATGACAATTATGGAACAAGATTACCTTGATAGTTTTGAAAACAATCTGCAGGAGCGTTTGCTCGGTATTGCTACAGAATGCGGAATGCTTGAAGGCACACTTTTGTCAAGTTCGGATATTGATGATTTTTGGCTCTCTGTGGCTCCTGGTTATTTGGCAGATGCTGTAACTCAGGTGCAGAACTACCCAACTGTATCGTTGGCATGGGCCGCTTATCTTGGCTTGGGTGTGGCGTGCGGATGGGATCTTGACTGGAATACATTTTCAAAGGCTGACTATCAGTATTTTCTTGGCCCTAATGGTTTTGATGATATGGACGATCATATTGTCGGTGACATATTGGGACTTGCCATAGATGGAAGTGAAGCTGCTGGTCTTGAAAAAGTTTTCAGAAGCTGTGCACAGCTTTCCATAGATCTTATACGTCATGAACAGGTAGAACCGCAGAGTCCTATGGCATTCCATATTTTTGCACGTGCATGTAGGGCCATGTATCGTATTGGTGCTTCTATTGAACTTAAGCGATTGGGATACAGACTTGAACGTGTGGGTTTGCCGGAATGTTGATGACGTTTTTCTGTTGGCTTTTTGTGATTATATAATATTTATTGTGTAATTATTAATTCATTATTTTATGGAAACAGATAAGAAAGTGTATGAGTCTCCTGATTTCGAAATTGTAGAAATTCAGGAAGAACAGATTGTGTGTGGGAGTTTACCAAGTGATACAAGAGGTGCAAGTCATGACCGTTTTGAAACAGAGACGTATGAATGGTAAGTTATTATCAAGATTGGTAAGACATTCATGGCTGTGTGTTGCCGGTATGTTTGGCATCATGATGTTGGCTTCTTGTTCAGAAGATGCTTATGATGATGGTAGTGATGGAACGAAAGTTCCAATGGAGTTTTCTGCAAGTGTCGAAGCTACTCGTACAGTTTTGGAGAATAAGGGTGGTGTTAGTTGGGAAGCTGGCGATGAAATTTCCTTGTTCGATCCGTCTGGCAATAATAACAAGTTTGTTACGTCTGTTGGTGGCGAAAGTGTTACATTCAGTGGTACGGCTGTAAATGCAGGAGGCAAGTACTATGCGCTTTATCCTTATGATGCGAATGCAAATTTGTCTGGTTCTGTTTTTACAACGACACTTCCAGTACAGCAGAGTGCCCGAGAAGGTAGTTTTGCTTCGATGCTTAATCCGTCGGTAGCTGTAGCTGATGGACCAAATGAATCTCTGTCTTTTAAGAATGCATGTGCTGTTATAAAGTTTTCTTTTACAACTACGACCGATGCAGAAATATCGAAAGTTGTGTTTCAGGGAAACAGCGGAGAACCATTAGCCGGAAATGTGCAGATTGATGCAGGTGTAGAACCTTCATCTACCACTGTCATGGAGGATGGAGCATCCAGTGAAATAGAACTGTCGGGAACTTTTGCACCTTATAAAGATTATTATTTTGTTGTTGCCCCATGTTCTTTGAGTAATGGTTTTACTATTACTTTTTATAATAGCGAAGGTAAGGCTTGGTCACGCGTTGGAACAAAAAGCGCTTCGTTAAAGGCTGGTTATATATTGGATTTGGGAACAAGCACTGTTGGTAATTTCTCGTCATGTGAACTGATAGATGGCGTTTACCATATCTATGATGCTGATGGACTTATGGAGTGGGCATCTAAAAAAGATGTGTTGAATAATGATGTTGTCATCGAAAATGACATAGATATGACTGGTAAGCCTTGGAATCCTGTTGGTACAAATCTTACGGATGGATTTTCTGGCGATTTTGACGGCAACAATAAGACTATCAGCAACTTGTCTATAGATGACAATTCTTCTGAAAATGTCGGCTTTTTTGCTGGATTAGCCCAAAGCGCAAAGGTTCATGACGTGATATTCGATAGTGCTAAAGTGATCGGAGCTTCTTCTTCATGCTCGGGTGTTGTTGCAGGCGCCAGTTTGGGCATCATTGATGATTGTAGAGTAAATAACTCTAAAGTATCAGGTTATTATGCAGGTGCTTTAGTCGGAAACAACAGTCGTCAAGTAAATAATTGTAATGTCAGCAATGTCGTGATTAATGCATCTAACTCTGGTGGAGGTATTGCTGGAGTAAGTTATGGTAAGATTGAATATTGTACTGTCACTGGTTCTAGAACTAGAATTACTGCATCTGGACTAAGTGTAAGCGCTGGAGGTATTGTTGGACGAACATCACAAGAAGGAGATATTGCCACAAGCGGTAGACTTCTTAAATGTGCTGTTGACAGTATTACTGTTTCTGGTTATTGGGCCGGCGGTATAGCTGGTGAAAATGGATTCGGGGTAGTGGCACAGTGCGTTGTGACACATTCTTCTATATTACATGATGTGACAAATGCTTCTAGTTGCCGTATAGGTGGAGTTGTTGGATATAATAGCAGAGGCGAGATTATTGCTTCGTATTCTGCATTTTCTACTGTTGGAAAGAATGGTCTGACATCAGAAGCTATTGGCGGTATTGTTGGTTATAACTATAATAGTGCGGCTCAAGTGTACGGTTGTTATTCTACAAACGTGTCATTGCTTGGTAATGTTAGTGGAGACGAAGCCGGTATAGGTGCCATTGCTGGTTATAACAATGGGAATGTGATTTCTTGTTATGCCGTATTGCCACCAGGCGTAACAGGCATTAAGCTTATAGGTAAAGGTTCTGGCGCTGTGCATAGTGTTGAAGTTGGAGATGCAGATTATGAAAGCCTAGTCAATAATGTTGGAGATATTAAATGTGCAGACGGAACAGTCTGGAATGCAGAAGAGATTTGGAAAATTACGGCATCCGACTATCCAATTATCAATGCAGATTACGTCGTAGAAGGACCAGCTGAGTAGTATTTCCATATATTCTCCATGTTTTTGCAATAGCAAATGTAGAAAATTCAAAACGATGGCAATGGACCATTGTAAAGTAATATCACAATAAAATATCTTGTGTAATTGCAAATACGGAATTCTGATCAGTCAGAGTTCCGTATTTTTGTAATGTATAAACATTGGGTTTTCTACATTTTCTTTGTAAGTAGAGATAAGGCAGTTTGATACAACGTTGTATGATTAAAGGCATTGCAAGAGTACAAGGTTTGCTTATGTTTACTCGTTTTCAATCAAATTATTTATGTCACAGTTGAGAATATAAGGTAGTTTTTGACGGATTTTTTCAATAGGCCAGTCCCACCATTTCAGAAATTCCAATTTTTGAATAGTATCATCGTTGAAACGCTTCCTAATCGGCTTAGCAGGAATACCGCCTACTATGGTGTAAGGTGGTACGTCCTTAGTGACAACAGCTCGGGTGGCGATGATTGCTCCGTTTCCGATATGTACCCCAGCCATTATTATTGCTTCATAACCTATCCAGACATCATTACCTATTACGATATCTCCTTTGTTATCCCATGCATCTGAAACATTGGATTTCTCCAAATTCCAATCTTCATAAAACAAAGGGAATGTATAGGTTGATAAAGATCTTAATGTATGGTTGGCACAATTGAATAGAAATTTTGTGCCGCAAGCAATGGAGCAAAATTTACCTATTATTAATCGCTCGTGATTGATTGGATAATGATACGGTACATTATTCTGTTCAAAAAGTAGCGGATTGGATACAAAATCATTATAGATTGTATAATCGCCGACTTCAATAGACGGGTCTTTTATAACTGTATTCAGGTAAACAGTCTGTGTATCTCCTGTACGAGGATATATTTTTTTCATCATGGGATTCAAACGATTAATAGTTTTTGTATTTAAGATGGATAATGGAAAGTACTCCAAGCAATATCACATATAAGTATTCTGCAGTCCAATATACAGATAAGGATGAGCTGAAATTGCTTATCGTCCATAAATAAATCTGGTAGGCTATAATGGTTACAGTC
>OKRU01000648.1_pt1 | contig 34980 bp, 35 predicted proteins | sample 1601131 | NCBI WGS metagenome assembly OKRU01 (sample SAMEA3541558, study PRJEB24748) | human gut metagenome | biome: human gut; feature: human-associated habitat; material: faeces | place: China | collected 2012
TCCCGGAAACCAGCCCGGGAGCGCCGACTGTTTTACCCAGCCGCCTGGAGCATATTCTCAATAAAAATCCCGTATCCACAAGTTGGATCGTTTACCAGGACATGGGTCACGGCACCAATGAGCTTGCCATCCTGCAAAATGGGGCTGCCGGACATTCCCTGTACGATACCGCCGGTTTGATTTATCAGGGCCGGGTCTGTGACTTTCAGGAGAAAATTTCTGTGGGTTGTGCGGTCTTTGGGATATATTTTCAGAATTTCCACAGAATACTCCTGCGGCGGGCCCTGGCGGACGGTGGCGAGAATGGTGGCGGGGCCGGTATGCAGGGCATCCCATTGCCCGACGGGGACGGCGGAGCCGGAGAAGCCGGTGCTGGTTGTCCCGAAAATCCCCCGGGGCGTGTTGGCGCTGAGCGCACCGATGGGGGCGTGGGAGAGTGCCTGGCCCTTGAGCAGACCCGGCTGGCCGGATTTCCCTTTTTGGACGGAAAAGACCTCTGCGGGGTAGATTTCTCCGGAGACCAGCCGGAAAAGCCCCTCCTTGCCGGTGCTGACGCCATGGCCCAGAGCGGCGAATTGCTTCGTCTCCGGGTCGTACCAGGTGACGGTGCCAATTCCGGAAATCCCCTGGCGCAGGTACACGCCCAGCACCGCCCCGCTTTCCGTCTGCCGGGGCGTCAGGTGCAGGGTCAGCCTGCGGCTGCCCCGGGTGACGCTGAGGACCACGGGTGCGGTGCATTTTTGCAGAAGGTCCTTGATCTGGTCGATGCTCTGGGCAGGGGTCCCGTTGACGGCGGTGATGCAGTCGCCGATTTTCAGACCTGCATCCCGGGCGGCAGAGCCGGAGGCTTCGTCAAAGGCGGCCACGGTGATGGTATCCGTGCGCAGCTGCAGGCCTACCAGTGTGCCGACGGGTACCAGATAGTCCGCTGCCCGGGCGCATACAGGCAGCATCCATATCAAAAGAATAAAAATTGCAAGCTTTCGTTTCATAAAATCCCTCCTTTCTCGTTGCCTTCTTACTATGCCGCGGAGAGCGGAATGTAACCGCTGAAAAAGTCGAGAAATCTGGAACGGTCTGGCCGCATTCTCAGATTTTTCTTGATTACAGCCGCTATTTTCGCTAAAATAGAAAGCAAATGAGAAAGGCGGGAAAATTTATGAAATTTGAAACGGACTTTGATGCCCTGTGCCGGGACCTTTCGGCGCTTACCGAGGGCGTGCCCTACGTGATTGCCAATCTTGCCAATACGGCAGCCCTGCTCTGGGAGCGGATGGAGGGGCTGAACTGGGCGGGCTTTTATATTCTGACGGATGAGGCACTGGTGCTGGGGCCCTTCCAGGGAAAGACGGCCTGCATCCGCATTCCTTTGGGACGGGGTGTCTGCGGCACAGCGGCGGAGCAGGGGAGGACCCAATTGGTGGAAAACGTCCATGATTTCCCGGGGCATATCGCCTGCGACAGCGCTTCCAATTCCGAAATCGTGGTGCCGCTGTATAAGGACGGTGCACTCTGGGGAGTGCTGGATTTGGACAGCCCTTATGTTGGACGGTTTACCGAGGCGGATCGACAGGGGCTGGAGAAAACGGCCAAAAGAATACAGACTTTTTTATAAGATTGCATCTACCTATTGACAAGGTAGGCAAAATGTGGTATGCTCCCTACAGCAATACTAGGGAAACTCCGGGAAACCGGGATCCCGCAAACCATAGGAGGTTTTTCCATGCAAGTTTACGCAGACAATGCGGCTACTACCAAAATGAGCCAGACGTCCATTGACGCCATGCTGCCTTATATGACCACCGTTTACGGCAACCCCTCCAGCCTGCACTCTGTGGGCCAACGGGCTAAGGAAGCCCTGGACGCCGCCCGGGAAACCGTGGCGCAGTGCCTGGGCTGCGAGCCCCGGGAGATCATTTTCACGTCCGGCGGCTCCGAAGCCGACAACCAGGCCATCATCTCCGCTGCCCGTCTGGGAGAGAAGAAGGGCAAGAAGCACATTATTTCCACCGCTTTTGAGCACCATGCCGTGCTGCACACCCTGAAGAAGCTGGAAAAGGAAGGTTTTGAAATCGAGCTGCTGGATGTGCACCAGGGCCACAATATCACCGCCCGGCAGGTGAAGGATGCCATCCGGCCGGATACCTGCCTGGTGACCACCATGTATGCCAACAATGAGATCGGCTCCATCCTGCCCATTGCCGAGATCGGCGCCATCTGCAAGGAGGCCGGTGTGCCCTTCCACACCGATGCCGTTCAGGCTGCCGGTCACCTGCACATCAATGTGAAGGAAGAGAACATCGATATGCTGAGCCTTTCCGGCCACAAGTTCCATGGCCCCAAGGGCGTGGGCGCGCTGTATGTCCGCAAGGGCTTCCCTCTGGTGAACATCATCGAGGGCGGCGCCCAGGAGCGGGGCAAGCGGGCCGGTACGGAGAATATCCCTGCCATCTGCGGTATGGCTGCTGCCTTGAAGGAGGCCTGCGACCATATCGATGAGAATGCCGCTAAGGTTTCCGCCATGCGGGACAAGCTGATCGAAGGCCTGAGCAAGATTCCCCACAGCGCCGTCAACGGTGACCCGGTTCATCGGCTGCCCGGCAATGTGAGCTTCTGCTTCGAGGGCATTGAGGGCGAGAGCCTGCTGCTGCTGCTGGACCAGAAGGGCATCTGCGCTTCTTCCGGTTCCGCCTGCACCTCCGGCTCTCTGGACCCCAGCCATGTGCTGCTGGCCATTGGCCGGGTCCACGATGTGGCCCACGGCTCCCTGCGCCTGAGCCTGTGCGAATGGAACACCATGGAGGAAATGGACTATATCCTGAAATGCGTTCCTGAGGTTGTGGAGTATCTGCGCGGGATGTCCCCTGTGTGGAGAGATTTGCAGACCGGTAAGAGAACCTATATTCTGTAATTTGGAGGAAACGAAAAATGGCACTTTACAGTGAAAAAGTTATGGATCACTTCACCCACCCCCGCAATGTTGGCGTAATTGAGGATGCCAATGGCGTTGGTGAGGTCGGCAACGCCAAGTGCGGCGACATCATGAAGATCTATCTGAAAATCGAGGATGACATCATCAAGGACGTGAAGTTCGAGACCTTCGGCTGCGGCAGCGCCATTGCCTCCTCCTCCATGGCCACCGAGATGATCAAGGGCAAGTCCATTCACGATGCCATGCGCCTGACCAATAAGGCCGTGGCCGAAGCCCTGGACGGTCTGCCCGCCCACAAGCTGCACTGCTCCGTCCTGGCCGAGGAAGCCATCAAGAACGCACTGAAGGACTACTACGATCGCGCGGGTCTTCCCTACGACGAGAAGGACTTCCCGGACTGCGAACACTGCGAGCATTGCGAGTAAGCCTATGATTGTATCGACCAAAGGACGCTATGCCCTGCGGGTGATGGTAGCTCTGGCACAGCGGGGCGGGGAAGACTACCTCCCTATTAAAGAAGTTGCTGAGCAGGAGGAGATCTCCTTGAAGTATCTGGAGTCCATTATGACCATCCTTTCCAAGGGCGGCCTGGTGGACGCGCTCCACGGCAAAGGCGGCGGCTATCGCCTGAACCGGCCTCCGGAAAAATACACCGTGGGCAGCATCCTCAAGCTCACAGAGGGCGGCCTTTCTGCCGTATCCTGCACTGCTGAGGGGCCCTCTGCCTGCGCCCGCAGCTCCTGCTGCGAGACAAGGCCCATGTGGGATAAGCTGGATGCCATGATCGATGATTTCTTTGAGGGAATCACCCTGGCAGACCTGCTGAAAGAAAAGTAAAAGACGGTTTTATAGGAACCGCCGCTGTGATTGCTTGCAGCGGCGGTTCCTTTTGTAATATCTGTGTAAAAAAGAAATACGGCTTTGTGGATTCGTGACAAAACGGAAAGGGTATGCACCGAGCATATTGTTTTGCGGCGCGGAAAGGTATATCATAGCATCACTATGAGGAAAAGGAGCAGAACTATGAGAAAGCTTTTCGCGTTGTTCATGGCCGCTGCATTGACGGCCCAGATGCTTGTTCCCGCGTGGGCAGAGGGATTTCCAGTGGATCCGGATTCTGCCGGGGAGCCTACAGAAGAGATCGTCTATGATGAACCTACAGAAGATCTGGACGCTGTGGGGGATCCGGACCCTGCCGGGGCGCTGGCAGAAGAGACTGTTTATGAGGAACCCGTAGATGATCCGAGCATTGCGGAGATTCCAGAGCCTGCAGGGGCGGAGAAATCCGAAGAGACCCCTGACGCCGATGGAGAAAATGTGAAAGAAGAGGAGCCTGCGGGGGAAAATGGTGCGGAAGATGCACCGCAGCCGATCCGGGTGGCGTTCCACTGCACGCCGGAGGACATGATCCTGGAGGTATTCCCGGCAGACGGCGATGCAGACCAGATGATCGAACCGGAGGAGGCGGGGAGCTATCTGCTCCTGCCGGGGGAATACAGCTACCTTGCGGCAGCGGAAGGATATGAGACTGCTGCGGGCAGCTTCACCGTGGAGTCAGGGCTGAACGAGCCCATAGAAATCAACCTGATTTTGGAGCAAACGGACGAGGCGGAGGAAATAGAGCTGTTTGCCGCCAATTCCAACAGCTGCGGAGAAGGCTTGACCTGGAAACTAAGCTACTACGGAACGCTGACGATTTCGGGAACCGGAAAGATGGCTTCCTATTCCCCTGGGGACGCACCGTGGTATAGTCGGCGCACGCAAATCAGGAAGATTACTATTTCTGAAGGCGTAACCTCCATCGGCGAATACGCATTTGAGGAATGCACAAATGTGACCAGCATTTCCATTCCGGGCAGTGTGACGGAATTGAATGAGTATTGCTTTTCTGCCTGCGTGTCCATGAAAAATATTACGATTCCCCAAAGTGTGACAAGAATTGCTGATGGTGTCTTTGATGCCTGCGAGAAGCTGACGGATATTTACTATGGCGGAACGGATGCCAGCTGGAAGCATATTACATCCTGGAATGCAGGCCTTGGGAACAATGTGAGGCTCCACAGCACCGGTGTTTTTACCGGAACGTGTGGGGATAATTTGACATGGACGATCGACAACAACGAAGTGCTGACGATCTCCGGAACCGGAAGAATTCCCGATTATAACGATCCGTCGTCCGGTGGAAATAATACGGCACCCTGGTATGGCTATGCCTACCAGATAAAAAAGGTGGTTCTCGGCTCGGGTGTTCAAAATATAGGAAATGATGCATTTGCCGACTGCTATGGCATGACGGATATCACGATACCGGATGGCGTGACGAGTATCGGCGACAGTGCTTTTGATGGGTGTTCTGCGCTGACGGAGATCAGCATTCCCGGTACTGTGAGCAGCATTGGAGACAGTGTTTTTTCTGGGTGTTCTGCGCTGACGGAGATCAGCATTCCCGATACCGTGAGCAGCATTGGAGACAGTGCTTTTTCTAGGTGTTCTGCGCTGACGGAGATCAGCATTCCCAGCACCGTGAGCAGCATTGGCAGCTATGCGTTTTCCGGCTGCGCTCTGAGTGAAGTGGAAATCCCTCAAGGCATAACAAGCATTCAAACCAGAACATTCCAGTATTGTACCAAGTTGACCAAGATTACAATTCCAGATAGTGTAACGAGTGTTGAAATATGTGCCTTTGATAATTGCCCTGTTCTGAAAAACGTGTACTACGGTGGAACAGAGGCACAGTGGGAAGGGATGTATGTTGACAATTATGCAGGCAACAACAGCGCACTTCTGGATGCGACGCTTTACTTCGAGATGCAGTATCAACGCATCGCAGCGGGGAGCTGCGGAGGTAACCTGAGATGGTCCCTGATGGAGGATGGCGTGCTGAAAATTACCGGCAGCGGTGCAATGCCGGATTACAGCAGCGCCAGCGATGCCCCATGGTATCGGTACGGCAGTAGAATAAAAGAGGTTCGCGTTGGGGCAAATGTTACGAAAATTGGGGAAAATGCCTTTCGGCGTACGGGCGTGCAAAAGGTCGTTTTCTGTGCAAAGGAAACCGGATCGACGGATGCACCGCTTGTTCTTGGGGACTATTGTTTTGCCTATTGTGATTCTCTAAACGAGATACAGTTCGGAAATCGGGTGATCGTACCTGGCGACTCCGTCTTTGTGAGCTGCAGCGGATTGACCGGGGTCACTGTTCCCGGCACGGTAAAGCTGGACAAGAGCTTCAACGGGGAAGGCTGCGGCTACGGTATGTTCAGCCAATGCCCCAATTTGACAAAAGCGACAGTGGAATGCAGCTATGTTGGTCCCTATTTCTTTGAAGGCTGCTACAAGCTGACCGAAGTGCGGTTCACGGACCCCAACGTCCAATTCTATTCCTTGGATAATGACAATTATGGACATCCGTTTCACGCAAATTACCCCAGACAGATGAACGTTACCGTGTATGGCTATACGTGCTCTAAGGTGCACACACTTTTGCAGGCCAATGGAGCCGGTGTCAACCTGACCTTCCAGTCTCTGCCCGGGGACAGCACCGAGCATACAATTGTTGTCCAACCTGCAGTGGAGGCCACCTGTACCAGCACCGGTTTGACAGCGGGCAAATACTGCTCGAAGTGCCAATATGTTTTTACAGTCCGGCAGAAAACGCCGAAGAAGGCGCACAGTATCGTCCCGGTTTCGGAGAAGCAGGCAACCTGTGAGGAAGTGGGCAATCGGGAATACTGGAAATGCAGCTCCTGCGGGGAGCTCTTCGCCAATGCGGAGGGAACGGTAACCACCACACTGGATAAGGTTTCCATTCCGGCGCTGGGACACTCCCCGGAAAAGGTGGAGGCCAAGGAACCTACCCATACAGAACCCGGTAACCATGAATATTATGTCTGCGCCCGCTGCAACAGAGCGTTCAAGGATGCGGACTGCAGCCAGCCCACAACTGCAGAGAAGGAAACAATCCCCGCCGAGGGGCACAAGGTGGTCATTGACCCGGCAGTGAAGCCGACCTGTACAAAGCCGGGCCTGACCGAGGGCAAGCATTGCTCTGTCTGCCAGGAAGTGCTGGTGGCCCGGCAGACCATTCCTGCTGCGGGCCATTCCATGGAGAAAACAGAGGCCAGGGAAGCAACCTGCACAGAGGACGGCAACCGTGCTTACTATACATGCAAGACCTGCGGCAAGATCTATGCGGATTCCGAGGGAACCCAGGAAACCAGCGTGCCGGATCAGACCGTGAAGGCGCTGGACCATGACTTTGGCGGCTGGACGAGGACGCAGGAGCCTGCACCCGGAAAAGCGGGGAAGGAAAGACGAACCTGTTCCCGCTGCACGGCATTTGAGGAGCGGGATGTGCCATATACAGGCAGCGCTCTGAATATCACCGGTACAGAACTGGAGGGGGAGAGCCAGGTAACGCTGGGCGGCGTGGCCTATCCGATTCAGAAGGATGGAGAAGGAAATGCCTATGTAGACCTGCCTGTGGCGGAGTCCTATCTTCTGACGGCATACAGCTACAATGATGCAGCGGATGCCCACAGCAGATACCCCATCGGAATGCGGTGCTATCGTTTGACAAAGAACGGGGCTGCCGTTCAGGTAGAGCGCCTGTCCGCCTTTGACAACCTTCTCCGCTATGCCGGTACATCGATCCGGCTCACCGGCAAAAAGGGAATCCGGATGATCACCTCGGTGGACGGCGCTCTGAAAAGCGCGCTGATCAAGGAAGGCGTGTATGGGCTGTCCCTGGTGGAGTATGGAACCGTGCTGGCACGGGCAAGTGCGATTGGCGGCGGAGACCTTACGCTGCAGAACGGAAAATCCAATTACGCCTATAAGCGGGGCGTAGCGGACCCGGTGTTTGCTTATGCCGGCAGCCTGGTGCAGTATACCAATGTCCTGGTTGGCTTTTCCAATGAGGACTGCAAAGAGGATATTGCCATGCGGCCCTATATGATCCTGCAGGACGCTGCGGGAACCAGCTATACGCTCTACGGCGGAACAGTATACCGCAGCATTGGCTATGTGGCATACCAGAACCGGAACAGCTTCCGGCCGGGGACGGCGGCCTATGACTATGTATGGGAGATTATCCACTATGTCTACGGCAGTGAATACGACAGTGAATACAAGGGGTAAAATCGCATGAAAAAAGGGATCGCATATCTATTGCTGCTTATGATGTTATTCATGTCCGGCTGCGGTCAAAAGCAGCCGGAGCCCGGGACAACGGCAGCGCCTCCTGAGACGGTGGCTCCCGAGACTACGGAGGCCGAGACAACGGCGCCGGAAACCGAGCCCAAGCTGGAGAGCGCCTGGATCCAGGGAGAGGGCGTGCCGGAGGTACTGTTGCTGCTGCACAGGGGAGACCGGGTCGAGGTCCTCAGCTGGATCGACGAGACCCACGCCTGGGTGAAAGTCGGGGAGCAGGAGGGAAGCGTGGAAAAGCAGCTTCTGCAGATGGCAAATGAAGAGGACTATGCCCAGTGGACAGGGTATTCCATGTACAGTGCCCAGTGCTTCGCCAATTACTTCCTGACAGGGCAGGCAGAGACTCTGCCGACAAATACCAAACTCAATGTATTGGAGGAGCTGGACAGCTGCTATCTGGTGGCGTTTGAGGACGGGACCACGGGATTTGTATCCAAGACAAAGGTCAGCCGCTATATGACGGGGATCGGTGGCGGCGGCAATTCGTCCCCTGCGGATGGCGGCAGCTCCGGCGGCGGAGGCGGCCAGGACGGCGGGGATATCACGCTGATGGTTCCAGGCAGGCTTTCCCTGCTGGCCGATGTGCGCCTGACCGGCGACGCTGTGGTCAAGGCTGACGGCGCAGAGCTGGTGCTGACGTTCTTGTCGCGGGGCACGGAATTGGACCTCATTGCAGAGGAAGGCTTCGCACCTGACCTGGAAGGCTATGCCACGGTATACCTTGGCAAAGAAAAGGGGGCTGCCTATGTGCCGGAGCAGTGGATCCGGAAACAGGGGGAGGACGCATTCGAAGCCTGGGACGGCTATGCAGGCTACAACTGCCAGCTCTTCGATAATATCCGGCTCCGGGGCATGGCAATGAAAAAACTCTATGCAAATTCGCCTGTGAAGGTTTTGTGGGAGGCGGAGAATGTGCTGCTGGTGCAGGCCGGGGAAGAGCTTGGCTATGTGACAGCGGAAACGGTCCGCACTACCCCTATCGTTGCTGCGCCCAGCGGAGGGGACTCCGGTGGTTCCGGCGGCAGTTCCGGCAGCGGTTCCGGCGGAGAATGGACGCCGCCAATGCTGTAAAGCCGACTGGCGGGCAACCGGGCAAGGACGGCCCGGAAGGAACCGTATCAATAGCAAAAGGGCTTGCTGCCTGCATTCTGCGGGCGGCAGGCCCTTCGGCTTTGTGCGGGAAGGATTGCAGGAGCGAGCACGCTTCAGGAATGACGGGAAAATGCATCCCCATCCTGGGAAAATTGTAGGGCAGCATGGATGTATTCCAGTCAAATACACATCCGGGTACGTGAAGGGGAAGCGCATTTCCGCAGGAGAAAGACGCGGACCGGAGAAATACTTTCAAGGCATAGGATAAATGCACACAAATATAGCTGCTTTGTGTACTATATGGGGGAGCGTATTCCAAACGTAGACGAACAAAAAGTAAAATATAACCAATTTGTAAAAAATGGATTGAAATATTGTTATATCTGTGGTAAAATAGAGATGCTTTTCCGAAAAGTACAAATGTCCGTGAGAAAAATGAAATTTTTTCAAGGGCATCCTGCAAAAGAAAAGCAAAGACAGCGTCTATGATACGGAGACATCCGTTTTTATAGAAATTTTATTGGAGGTAATGAAATGAAAAGAACACTTGCACTGCTTCTGGCTGTGCTGATGGTCGTTTCCGTGTTCGCCGGCTGCTCCAACAAGGGCACCGAGACCACCGCGACCACTGCCGCAACCGAAGCACCCGCAGCAGATTCGACGTATACCTATAAGGCTTCCGTTCCTCTGCTGGCCGCCAACTGGAATCCCCACACCTACCAGACCAATGACGATGCCTATCTGAAGGATTTCATTGAGGTCGGCTTCTACACCTTCATCTTCAACGACGAGCTGAATCCCGTTGAGGACACCGAGGGCAACGTGAAGGCCCCCTTCACCGGCTACAAGTTCGTGCCTGAGATGGCCGCCAGCGAGCCTGTGGATGTGACCGAGCAGGTCAAGAAGGATCATCCCGAGTTCGGCATTCCCGAGAGCGCGACCGCCGGTTACGCCTACACCATCGACCTGAACCCCAACGCCTGCTGGGAAGACGGCACACCCATCACCGCCGACGACTACGTGGAATCCATGAAGCGTCTGCTGGATCCGGAGATGCTGAACTACCGTGCTTCCGACTACTATGCGCAGAGCCTGTGCATTGCCAACGCCGAGAGCTACGCCAAGGGCGGCACCACCACCTATGAGGCCAATGCCGACGCCATCGCCGACCTGACCAAGGGTGAGGACGGCCAGTATGTGGACACCAACGGCAAGAAGGTCTATGTTGCTCTGGGCGTTGGCTGCGAGCAGCTGGGCGGCGAAGTCCTGAAGGACTACGTTGACAACTACGGCGACGAGTACTTCGACACTTCCAAGTACGAGACCCTGACCGCCAACGAGACCGCTGACGGCGTTGTCCCCCTGACCGACGAGACCCTGGACGCCCTGACCACTCTGGTCACCGGCAACGAAGCCTGGGGCGAGACCGATGGCTCCACCCTGCCTATGTATCTGGTCTACGCTGAGGAGTGGGCTGAGGTTCCCTTCGAGAACGTTGGCCTGTACAAGTCCGGCGACTACCAGATTACCATGGCCCTGTCCAAGAGCCTGGCCGGCTTCAACCTGCTGTACTCCCTGACCTCCAACTGGCTGGTCAAGACCGACCTGTACGACGAGTGCCTGAACAAGGACCAGAAGACCTCCACCTATGACACCAGCGTGGAGACCACCTGCTCCTACGGCCCCTACAAGCTGGTCTCCTTCCAGTCCGGCAAGGCTCTGCGCCTGGAGAAGAATGAGAACTGGTACGGCTGGAACGACGGCAAGCACGTCTATGTTGACCCCACCGACGGCCAGACCTATCCCATGTACCAGACCACCGCTATCGACTGCCAGCAGATCGAAGAGGCATCCACTAACAAGATGATGTTCCTGAAGGGCGAGCTGATGGGCTACGGCCTGACTGCTGACGACTTCGCCACCTACCGCAACTCCGAGTTCTGCCACCGCACCCCCAAGGAGACCCTGTTCTTCCTGATTCTGAACGGCAACAAGAGCGTGCTGGATGAGCGTGAGGCCGCCGCCGACTTCGATACTGCCACCAAGGACCTGCAGACCATGACGCTGACTTCCTTCCGGAAGGCTGTCGCCGTTACCTACGACAAGGAGCTGTTCGCCAGCACCATTTCTCCCGCCCGTTCCGGCGGCTACGGCATCATCGGCAACACCTATATCTACAACCCTGAGACCGGCGACACCTATCGGAGCTCCGAGCAGGCCAAGCAGGTTCTGTGCGACTTCTACTCCGTGGATACCTCCAAGTATGCCAACCTGGATGAGGCTGTTGCTTCCATCACCGGTTACGATCCCGAGGCTGCCAAGGAGCTGTTCACCGAGGCCTTCAACGAGGCTCTGGAGAAGGGCTACATCACCGACAAGGACGGCGACGGCGTCTCCGACCAGGTTGTGACCATCGAGTACTGCATGTCCGCTGACTCCGACTTCATGACCAAGACCATTGACTACCTCAATGAGAAGATGAACGAAGTCACCGAGGGCACTCCCTTCGCCGGCAAGGTTCAGTTCGTGAAGTCCGCGCCTTACGGCAACGACTGGTCCAACAAGATCAAGTCCGGTCTGTCCGACACCGTTCTGGCTGGCTGGACCGGTTCCAAGATGAACCCCTTCTCCCTGTCTGACCTGTACGTCAACCCCGCCTATCAGTATGACGCTGGCTGGTTCGATGCCACCACTGTGGATCTGACCCTGACCATCGACGGCAAGGAGCTGACCATGAACCTGCGTCAGTGGTCCGATGCCCTGAACGGCTCTACCGTCACCGTGAACGGCACCGACTACAACTTCGGTGAAGGCATTGCCGAGGTTGAGACCCGTCTGACCATCCTGGCCGGCATCGAGGGCAAGGTCCTGGAGACCTACGACTACCTGCCCATGCTGCAGGATTCCAGCATGGCTCTGCTGAGCCAGCAGGTCTACTACGTGACCGAGGATTACAACCCCGTCATGGAGTACGGCGGAATCCCTTACCTGAAGTACAACTACACCGACGCCGAGTGGACTGCTTACGTTGCTGAGCAGGGCGGCCAGCTGACCTACTAAGATTTATTTCCACTTATAACCTAAGCACAGCTGTAATGGGGGCTTCGGCCCCCATTACAGTCGATTTTCTGTATATGGGGAATGGACTGAGCCCTCCCGAAAACGGAAAGGCTGAGCCCATTCCCTGTCGTAACAGGGTAATAAAACAGGATTGCTCCAGAGGAGTATCCAAAAAATAAAAACAGGGAGGAAGGCAAATGCTAAAATACAGTCTCCAAAGAATTGTCTACATGGTGATCGTCTTTATGATCATTACCTGCATGTGCTTTGTGCTGATCCGGATGCTTCCGCCGGCACAGCTGCCCGCAGGCGACCCCCATACCATCGTCATTGAGGCCCGCCGGGAGGCGGCAGGCTATAATAAGCCCTATATGGTCCAGTTCGGAATATTCCTGAAGGATATTATCACGGACTTTAACTGGGGCGTCAGCGATAAGCTGTTCTTCGGCCAGGACGTTGTGACGCTCTTCGCCCAGAGAATGCCTGCAACCGTCATCGTCAACCTCTATTCCGTGATTTTCAGCATCCCTCTGGGCATTGCCCTGGGTATTTTCGCAGCACTGAAAAAGAACACCTGGGTGGACTACACCATTTCCACTTTGACCATGGTGGTCATCTCCGTGCCCAACTTTGTATACGCCTTTATCATTCAGTATGTATTCAGCTATAAGCTGGGCTGGCTGCCGTTTTTGATGAAGTCCGGAACCGACTGGTTCAGCCCCGCCATGTTTGTCAGTATGATTCCCGCCATCATGTCCCTGGGCTTCGGTACCATCGCCGCCTTCACCCGGACCACCCGGGCAGAGCTGACGGAGGTGCTGACCAGCGAATTCATGCTGCTGGCCCGCACCAAGGGCCTGACCCGTGCCCAGGCCACCGTGCGCCACGCATTGCGGAACTGCTTCGTGGTCGTCGTCCCCGCCATCATCGGCGAGTTCGTCAGCATCCTGGGCGGCAGCCTGATCATTGAGAAGATTTTCTCCATCCCCGGCGTTGGCCGCCTGACCATCGACGCTATCAACGCCCAGGACTATCCGATCTTCATGCTGACCACCTGCTTCTACACCGCAATCGGTCTGGTCGCCAACCTTGTGGTCGATATCAGCTACGGCTTTATCGATCCGCGCATCAGAATGGGGTCTAAGAAATGAGCAATAATACGAATTTTGAACATATTCCCCAGGAGAAATTCCGCTTTGTCCAGATGGACGCTCAGCTGCACGACAAGCGGCTGGAGACCAAGTCCCGCAGCTTCTTCCAGGACGCCCTGCTGCGGTTCTCCAAGAACAAGTCCTCTGTGGTAGCCGCCTGGATTCTGGCATTCCTGGTGCTGTTTGCCCTGGTTTCTCCGCTGCTGTCCCCCTATTCCATCAACGATAAGGATAAGCTCTATATCAATTACCCCTCCTATGTTCCCTCCATTGCCAAGCTGCACATCGGCATTATGGACGGCGGCAAGGTCCATTCCAGCCAGAATGAGACCTCTATGAACTACTGGAAGGGCATTGCCCAGGAGACCGGTATGGACCCTGTGCTGGGTGTTGTGAAGGAAAACGTCAGCACCGTCAAGTACCGGGGCCAGATGGTGGAGCGGAAGACCTACGATCTGAACGTGAACCGCTATTTTGAGCTGGGTATCGTCTATCGCGTCTTCTCCTATGCCGAGTTCCAGAGAATTCAGGACTGGCAGGATGAGACCGGCATTCAGGTGATCTACCCCTATGTGGACCCTGCCGACATCGGCGGCTCCGCCGATACCCCCAACATCTGGTATCAGGTGGACGGCAGCGGCAGCGCCATCCTGGATGCGGACGGCAATCTGCAGCCGGTCTACTGCACCAATAAGGCCCTGGAGGGCGCGGAGTACAACTCTCTGCGCATTGCCGGTGACGACGGCAGCTATATTTACTCCGCCAAGAAGTCCGGCTCTGTCCAGGCTCGTGTGTGCTACTACAACTACTATCAGTACCTGAACGGCCATGAGCCCAGCTACGTCTTCGGAACCACCGCCATGGGTCAGGATCTGTTTGCTGCTGTTGGTATTGGCGCGCGGTTCTCTCTGATTTTCGCACTGCTCGTTTCCGCCATCAACCTGACCATCGGCGCTATCTACGGCGCTATCCAGGGCTACTATGGCGGCCGCATCGACCTGTTCATGGACCGTATTTCCGATATCCTGTCCGGCCTGCCCTTTGTGGTGGTCATCACCCTGTTCCAGCTGCACCTGGCCCAGAAGTGGGGCGTTGTGCCGTCGCTGCTGTTCGCCTTTGTACTGACGGGCTGGATCAGCATGGCCGCTCTGACCCGGAAGCAGTTCTACCGCTTTAAGGGCCAGGAATTCGTCATGGCTGCCCGGACTCTGGGCGCTTCCGACCTCCGGCTGATGTTCAAGCACATTTTCCCCAACGCCATCGGCACCATTATCACCAGCTGCGCACTGGTGATCCCCAGCGTCATCCGCTCTGAGACCACCATCTCCTACCTGGGCATTGTGGACCTGTCCGCCTTTGCAGGCACCACCATCGGCACCCTGCTGAGCCAGGGCAACTCCGCTGTGACCAGCGCGCCCCATACGCTGCTGTGGCCCAGCATCTTCCTGAGCCTGCTGATGATCTCTTTCAACCTGTTTGGCAACGGCCTGCGGGATGCCTTTAACCCGACTACCAGAGGGGAGGACGACTGATGGAAACCAAACTGCAAGTTCGCAATCTGCGGATCTCCTTCCGCACCACCAACGGCAAGGTCCAGGCCGTCCGCGGCATTGACTTTGACCTGGCCAAGGGCGAGACCCTCGCCATCGTCGGCGAGTCCGGTTCCGGCAAGTCCGTAACATCCAAGGCCATCCTGGGCATCCAGGCCAACAACGCCGTCACCGAATCCGGCGAGATCATCTATGACGGCAAAGACCTGCTGAAAATCAGCGAGGAGGAGTTCCACAAGATCCGCGGCGATAAGATCGCCATGATCTTCCAGGACCCCATGTCCAGCCTGAACCCCATCGTAAAGATCGGCCGTCAGTTGACGGAGGCCATGCTGCTGAAGGGCAAGGCACGCCAGCGGGAGAGCCGCAAGAATTTCAATGAGACCCTGAAAAGCCTGAACGCCGCTATGATTCAGGCCCTTGCCCCCAACGATTCCGAAAAGGCCGCCAAGCTCACCCAGATGTGCAAGGACTTCGACAAGTTCGAGTTCAAGCACATTGAGCTGGAATCCGCCTATGCCGCCGCACACGAGGCAGCGGTAGAGGCCCTGGACGATTTGGATGTGCTGATCTTCGAGCTGGAAAAGCGTGCCGATAAGGATGCCACGGACCGGGTGAACGACATCGCCACCCAGGCTGCCGCCTCCGTCAACGAGTACGTGGTCAAGGAAGAGGCCGAGCAGATCAAGACTCTGGCCGGTTCCCTGAACAAGCTCTATAAGGACGGCAAGAAGTCCGGCGACCAGTCCAAGACCATCTCCACCATGGAGGAGATCCGCGAGATTCTTCGCACTGCCGCCGCCAAGGAGGCCCCCAATTTCTTCCGCATGGGCTACTATGTGACCTTCGCCAACGAACCCCTGCCTGCCATGCCGGTAGCAGAGCTGAATGAGTTCCTGCTGAAATACCTGGACGGCCAATTCATGACCGAGTTCCTGAACAATACTGTGGCAGCATTGGAGCACACCGCCAAGCAGTCCTATGAGAATATGGCCAAGGCCGTGGAGGCTCTGGAGCAGGCGAGAAGCGTCTATAGCAAGGAGAATCTGGACAAGAAGGAATCCTACGATACCCACAAGGCCCTGTCCGCTGCCGTTATGGCAACGGTAGACCCCCTGAATATCCACAAGGACAGCCTGACCCATACCTTCTCCACCAGCCTCAAGAGTGAGCTGGACACCTATTTCCACGCCATTACCGGCAACGCCAAGGCCATCAAGGCCCACGATAAGGACCAGCGCAAGCACGACAAGCTGACCGCCCGGGGCAGGACCCCTGACTGGGAGGTTGCCGCCGCCGCTACCGTGGATATGGACCTGGTCAAGCAGAATATCGATCACCTGCTGGAGCGCCTGGCGGAGCACTACCGGGAGCTGCTTTCCCAGAAGGACAGCCGGGATTATAAGGAGCAGGCTGTGGAGCTGGTGGACTTCTTCAAGGCCAACGCCTCCGGCGTTGTGGACAAGGTTACCAAGCGCATTGCCAAGCGCCGGGCCATCAAGTTGATGGACGAGGTTGGCATTGCCGAGCCCCACAGACGCTACAATCAGTATCCCTTCGAGTTCTCCGGCGGTATGCGCCAGAGAATCGTCATCGCCATTGCCCTGGCCGCCAACCCCGATATTCTGATTTGTGACGAGCCCACTACCGCTCTGGACGTAACCATTCAGAGCCAGATCCTGGAGCTGATCAACAAGCTGAAGCGGGAGCGCCAGCTGAGCGTTATCTTCATTACCCATGACCTGGGCGTTGTCGCCAACATGGCTGACCGGGTGGCCGTTATGTATGCCGGCAAGATCGTGGAGTACGGCACCGCTGAGGATATCTTTTATCGTGCGGCCCATCCCTATACCTGGGCGCTGATGTCTTCTATGCCGGACCTGGATACCAACGAGAAGCTGGAGGCCATCCCCGGAACGCCCCCCAACATGATCTATCCCCCTGTGGGTGATGCCTTTGCCGCCCGGAACAAGTATGCCATGCAGATCGATTTCGAGCAGCAGCCCCCCATGTTCCAGATCAGTGATACCCATTATGCCGCCACCTGGCTGCTGCATCCCGATGCGCCCAAGGTGGAAATGCCCAAGATCATTGTAGACCGTATCCGCAGAATGAAAGAAAAGAACGGAGGTGCCGCAGATGGAGAATAAGAACCAGGAAACCCTGCTGAGAGTGGACCATCTGTGCCAGTACTTCGGTGCCACCAAGGCTGTGGACGATGTCAGCTTCGAGATCAAAAAGGGCGAGGTCTTCGGCCTGGTAGGCGAGTCCGGCTGCGGCAAGACCACCACCGGCCGGTCCATCATCAAGCTCTATAACATTACCTCCGGCAGCGTATTCTTCAAGGGAATCCGCATTGCCGCCGGTAAGAAGTCTTACAAGGACGCCATTGAAAAGGCAAAGCAGGACTACAAGACCGCGTCCAAGGAGCACCCCGAAAATGCCGCAGCCCTGAAGGCGGAGATGGACAAGACCGTTGCCGAGCAGCGCAGCCTGATGAAGCAGGCCGATGCCGACCAGAAGCACTGCGACAAGGCCTATGCCCGCCAGCGCGCTGCCGAGGTTCGGGAAAAGTACGAGGCGCTGATTGCCAAGGCATCCGGCGAGGAGAAGACCAAGCTGGAGGCCGAGTACAAAAATGAGCTGCGCAAGGCGAAGAAGACCAAGCTGGTCACTCAGATCCAGATGATTTTCCAGGACCCCATCGCCTCTCTGGACCCCCGTATGACCGTCAAGGAGATCATCTCCGAGGGCCTGGTCATTCAGGGCGAGCGGGACGACAAGGTCATCACCCAGAAGGTCAATGAGATGCTGGAGCTGGTGGGCCTGGTGCCTGAGCACGCTACCCGGTATCCCCACGAGTTCTCCGGCGGCCAGCGGCAGCGGATCGGCGTGGCCCGCAGCGTCATCATGAACCCGGAGCTGATCATTGCCGACGAGCCCGTGTCCGCGCTGGACGTGTCCGTTCAGGCCCAGGTTATCAACCTGCTGAACGAGCTGCGGGAGAAATTCGGCCTGACCATCCTCTTCATCGCCCACGACCTGTCCGTTGTCAAGTACTTCTCCGACCGCATCGGCGTTATGTACTTCGGCAAGATGGTGGAGATGGCCAGTTCCGATGAGCTGTTTGCCCATCCGCTGCACCCCTACACCCGGTCCCTGCTGTCTGCCATTCCTCTGCCGGACCCTGTGTATGAGAAGAAGCGTCAGCGTATCACCTACAATCCTCTGGCCGAGCATGACTACTCCGTGGATAAGCCCAGCTTCCGGGAGGTTGCCCCGGGCCACTTCGTCCAGTGCAACGATGCGGAGTTCGCCAAGTATCAGCAGGAGCTGCGCAAATGAGCAAAAGGCTGAAAAGCTTTCTGATTAGCCTGCTTGTGGGTGTGCTGCTGTGCGCCATGGTGATTTTCATCAATCGGGACCAGGGCTATGGGCTGCTGCGGCAGCTGTGCGACGGCTGCTTTGTGGCAGCGGTGCTGCTGCTGGGCGCAGGGGTTCTGCGCTATGTGACCAACCAGGGGGCGTTTGACGTGCTGGGCTACGGTTTGCAGTCTGTTTTCCATCTTCATGTCCCCGGCGCCAGCATTGGCAACGCGCGGGATCAGGAGACTATGGAAACCTACCGGGCACGGAAGGCCAAGAAGCGCAAAAGCCCCGCCGGGATGCTGTTTGCAGGACTGGTGTGGCTGGCGCTGTCCACTGTGCTGCTGATCCTGTTTGAAGCATCTGCCTGAAAAATATCCGCCGCCGAAAGATTCCTCTTTACGGCGGCGGGATTTTTTTGTAGAATAGAAAGAAAATGCAATTACAGAAAGGCGAAGCTATGGAAAAAAAACGCTCTTTCCTGAATAAGCTCATCAGGCTTTTGGTGCTGGCTGCCCTGGCAGTCGGGTATCTGGCCGTCTGTTCTCTTTCCACAACCCCCTTGCTGAAATACAATGTGGGGCAGGACGCGGCCTTTTTCCGTCTGGCAGGGGAGGGCATGACCAAGGGAATGCTTCCTTACCGGGATTACTTTGACATGAAGGGACCCTATCTCTTCCTGATGGAGTATGCGGGCCAGCTGCTGCTGCCCGGGCGGCTGGGGGCCTTTGCCGTGCAGTGCGTGTGCCTGTTTGTGACGCTGCTGTTTGCCCACAAGTGCTTCGATCTGGCTTTCCCGGAAAAGGGGTGTCCATTGTGGGCAGAGCTTCTGCTGCTGATTCCCGGAGCCGTGATGCTCAGCTACACCATGACAGGCGGCAATCTGACGGAAGAGCTGTCCATGCCCTTTTTGATGCCCTGCCTGTACCTGTGCCTCAAATATCTGGGGGTCACCCGGATCCCCAGCCCGGAGAACCAGGACCACCCGCCCCTGTACGGCCTGTATTACGGCTTTGCCTTCGGAATCATGGCCATGGTCCGCATTACCAATGCCGCCATCATCGGGGCGATTTTGCTGACGGTCACCTGCAATCTGCTGGTCTGGAAGCGCTTCCGGAATCTTTTTGCCAACGCCGGAATGTTCCTGCTGGGCGTTCTGGCTGGAATTGCCCCGGCCTGCATCTGGGCGGCCTGCAATGGCATTCTGGAAGAGATGATCGCCCAGGTGTTTGCCTTCGGCTTTGCTTATTCCGATGAGGTTGGCTTCATTGCAAAGCTGTGGAATCTGAAAACGATCTGGCCATGCCTTTTGACGGTGCTGTTTCCCTTGATCGTCCTGCTCATTTACCGGGTGAAGGACTGGAAGCTGTGGCTGCTGTATGTGTCCGGGGTGCTGACTCTGCTTGTGGCCGCGGCCATGGGCAATTGCTATGCCCATTATTTCGTCCTGGCGCTGCCTCTGTGGGTGCTGGGCGGGTATCTTCTTGCCTGGAATGCCCGGCGGCTCCAGGTAAGGCGGGCAAAGAGCCGCTGGGCGTGCATGATATTGTGCGCTGTGCTGCTCATCGCCTCTGTGGCAGGCCAGTGGAAGCTCCTCTATCCCCGGGCCATCGAAGAGATCCGCTATGCCATGTATTGCGTCCGTTATCACGCAGAGGAGCGGCAGGACTATGATGCCATCCAGACCCTTGTAAGCCGGATTCCCGAGGAGGGGCAGGTATATGTCTACGGTCTGCCTTCCTGCTCTGCCTGGTACCTCCAGGCTGGCCTCCAGCCCCCGCTGCGCTACTGCGACTGGCAGCCGCACTACATTCAGCTGGACCCGGAGATCGGCGATCAGATCGAAGCCTATCTTCACGGAGAAGAAAACCTCTGGGTGGTGACTTCTGCAGATGCGGTGGAGCCGGAACGCATCGCTGCGCTTTTGCAGCGAGAATATACCTGCGTGGATACCCAGGGCCAGTATCGCCTGTGGAAGAAATAGAAATTCGAATAATCCTGCCAGTTCTGGCAAACAATACCTCCGGAAACAAAATTTCTGGAGGTATTGTTCTATGAAATTGCGAAAGCTACTCTGCCTGCTGCTCCTGCTGGCGGTGCCTATGTCGGCGGCCGCTGCGGATGTGGACAGCGGCGGCGTCTACTGTTTTGGGGCCCAGGAGTTTGGGGAAGACCTGGAGGGCGTGTGCCTGCGCCAGGTCCCATCTTCCGGCACGCTTCGTCTGGGAAACCGGGTGCTGCTGCCGGGGGATGTGCTTACCCGGGAGCAGCTGGATGCCGTCACCTATACGCCGGAACGGACGGAAGACGACGCTGTGGAGACCTTTTCCTATCTGGGCATTGACGAAAGGGGCCTTTTGGAGCAGACCAGCCTGACCCTGGGTATTCGGGGAAAGGAAAACAAGCCACCCATTGCGGAGGATTCTGCCCTGGAGACCTATAAGAATCTTGCCAATACCGGTATGCTCCGAGCCAAGGATCCGGAAGGGGAGATGCTGACCTTTACCGTCACCCGTCAGCCCCGCAGAGGGGAAGTGACCATAGGAGAGAACGGCGCATTCACCTATACGCCGAAAAACAACAAAGTTGGGGTGGATTCCTTCGCCTATACGGCCACAGATCCTCAGGGCAAGGTTTCCCGGGAGGCCACCGTCACCGTGACCATTCTCCGCCCCACAGAACCAACGGCCTATACGGATACCTTTGGCCGCAGCTGTGCCTTCTCGGCGGAGTGGATGCGCTCCACCGGTATTTTCGCCGGGGAAACCCTGGCAGGGAGCCCCTGCTTCTTCCCGGAAAAAAATGTAACCAAGGGCGAGTTCTTGACCATGGTCGTGAAGACTCTGAGCGTTCCTGTGGAGGACACGGTGGATGCGAAGCTGGGGGGCAACATTCCCCAATGGCTGCGGCCCTATGCCACGGCGGCGCTGCGGGCGGGACTGACCGCCGGAACGCCCTGGCAGGGGGACTTCGAAGCATCTGATACGGTGACCGCCCAGGATGCCGCAGCTCTGCTCTGCGCCTGCCTGGACCTGGATGCAGAACCGGAAGCACATCTGGCGGCGCTGGAAGAATGCGGTCTGTCCCTTCCGGATAGGGAAAATCTGACCCGTGAAGACGCGGCCAATGTGCTTTACCAGCTCAGCGGATTGTTGAAAACGTAAAAACAGGGGCGACGAAAGGTCGCCCCTGTTTTGCAAAACCTGAATGAATAGAGGAATTTAGGCCGCAAGATCGGTGCCCAGAAGGTATTTCTTTGCGGGCGTCTTCATAAGAATGAAGCCAACCAGCAGGATCGCCAGCATGTCCACCAGCATGTAAGCGGCGTTGTACAGTGCGGAATAGATCCAGGGGCTGGTCATGGTCATGTTGAAGAAAGTTTCGGGCATGTACTCGGCCCAGATGGTGGCACCCACCACATAGTGGACCAGGAACCGGGCCACGCAGGCAACGATGGTTGCCAGATAGAACTTGCCCTTGAACAGACCCGCCAGGCCCAGAACGGAGTAGGCAATCACGAAGTCGCCCAGGATGCTCTGCCAGCCGATGGCGATGCCACCCTCAAACATGGTCTGCAGCAGGGAATGGGCAAAGGCCACGATCATGCCCGGGCCAAAGCCCCAGCGGACACAGAAAACGATGATGGGCAGCATGGCCAGATCCACGGAGCCGCCCCAGGGCATTTTGTACAGGGGCAGGAAGCTGAGGATCTCTGCCAGAGCGATGAGGATTGCGCCCTCGGTCAGAGCGCGGAGTTTTGCGTGAGAAGTTTGCATGGAATAGACCTCCAAAGAAAAAATGTCGCATTGCAACCTGTCCGGGTGCAATGCGACATAAAAAGGTCATGGTCCGCATCTTTCCCTCCGACGGTATTAACCGTATCAGGTTTAGCGGGTCAGGGCTCTCATCCCTATCTCAGCCGGTTTACCGGCCCCCCGAAGACGGCGCTATGCGATTACCTCTATTATACACAATTTGTTCATTTTGTCAAGCCATATCCAAAGCCAGCTGCTTGCCGCCCAGAATATGGAAGTGCAGATGGGGCACAGTCTGCCCGGCATCGGCACCGCAGTTGGATACCACCCGGTAGCCGTTTGTCAGGCCCTCTGCCTTGACAATCTGAGGGATGACCTCGAAAATGTGGGCAACCACGGAGCTGTTTTCTGCAGTTACGCCGTCGCAGCCGGAGATATGGGCCTTGGGAATCACCAGAATGTGGGTGGGGGCCTGGGGATTGATATCCCGGAAGGCGAATACGGTTTCGTCCTCGTAGACCTTGGTGGAAGGAATTTCACCGGCGATGATCCGGCAGAAGAGACAGTCGTTCATAATAAGTACCTCCAAAATTAAAGTCCAACCATATGTACGCCGACATTGCTGACGGTTGCCATGATGACTGCGGCAATCAGAACGCCGGTCAGAACGGCACCCACGGTCTTTTTGAAGCCCAGGTCCAGGAAGCTTGCGCCCAGGGTGCCGGTCCAGGCCCCGGTGCCGGGGAGGGGAATGCCCACAAAGGCGGTCAGGGCAATCACCAGACCGTATTTGCCGAAGCGGCTGGAAGAGAGCTTCTTGCCTGCGGCCTCGCCCTTGTCGTGGAAGAAGTGGCAGATCTTGCCAATATAGGGCTTATCCAGCCCCCAGACCAGGAACTTTCGGGCAAAGAGATAGATAATGGGGACAGGGGCCATGTTGCCAATGGCACATACAACGATGGACGGCAGGGTGGGCAGCCCCATGCCGATGGCAATGGGTACGGCGGCCCGAAGCTCAATCAGCGGAACCATGGAAACAAAAAAGACAGCCAGATATTTTAGAATCATTTTTTTCACCAATCACTTTGCTTTTCATAGGAATACTGCCCCATTGTAGCATAGCTTCCCCGGGGATGCAATGGGGAATGGGTTAATTTCTCATTAAAAAATTCCCTGCGGCGAAAAAGCCGCAGGGAAAAAGTCAGGCCGTTTTTGCTTCCTTGATCACAACGTAGCCATCCACCAGGTTGGCTTTTTCCAGAGTTCCCTCTACAGCGGTCTGGCGCTCCATGAGGTCGGTGAGGATGATGACGCCATCCTTCTGCTCAATGGTCATGACGTTTTTCATAATGACCTCTTCCGGGGCCACGGTGTTGCGGTAAACCGTAGAAAGACACATAGAAATTCCTCCTTATTCAGCAAGGCTGCTCAGAACAACGCTCAGGCGCATATTGCCCTTTTCAAAATCGGATACGGCGGCCATGACCTGCTCATAGGCGGTGTGGTTACCGTTCTCCTCCAGCTTCTTGGCCAGCTCAGCCAGCTCCTTGGCATGGGCGGCATTGTGGCCTACCATGTACTTCATCAGAGCGGTGAGCTCCTCCATGGGGGTGTGCTCGCAGGGCGTGCCGCAGCTTTCGCAGCTGTGGCCGCAGTCGTGGGTGTGGTCATGGGGATGCGCATGCTCGTGGGTATGGGTAGTGCCGTCGGCATGGGTGTGCTCGTGGGTGTGGGCCTCCTCATGGGAATGGGCGCCGATATGATCGTGATCCAGATGCATAGTTAGGATCCTCCTATCTGTAATTTTTTATCTATTATAGCCGCTTCCCGTGCATATGTCAAAGGTTTCTTTTTTAACTGCGCCGTTTCGGATGAACGGATACTTTTACTTGCGTTATTTGGCAAAAGGCGGTATAATACCTAGCGTAGCGCTACGCAATTTTTCTGCGGCAATCAGGGATTTGAGAGGTGCTGCCTTGACGACGCAATAAAAGAAAAGAGGGACAGCCCAATGTCAGACCTGCATGAGCACGATCACGACCATACCAACGAGCACGACCATGCACACGAGCATGACCACGATCACGCCTATCTCCACGCTCACGGAATCCCACACAGCCATGGACATGTGCACGAGAATCAGAAAGCCGTCATCAACCGCCTTTCCCGGGCCATTGGCCACCTGGAAAAGGTGAAGCGAATGGTAGAGGAGGGCTACGACTGCTCCGAGGTCCTGGTGCAGCTGGCGGCGGTCCGTTCGGCTCTGGACAATACCGGGAAGGTCATTTTAAAGGACCATATGCGCCACTGCATGGTGGACGCCGTGGCCGCCGGAGACCAGGAGGCCATTGACGACCTCTGTGTGGCCATCGATAAATTTATGAAATAAGACGTTTTTCTGCGAGGACACTGCAATGACCCTGAATGAATTTTTTAAGGAAAATCCCAAAACCGCTCTGGCCTTTTCCGGCGGAGTGGACTCCTCCTACCTGCTCTATGCGGCCCGGCAGGCCGGGGCAGAGGTACATGCCTACTATGTGAAGACGGCCTTCCAACCGGAATTTGAGTATGAGGATGCCATGGGCCTGGCAAAGCAGCTTGGCGCCCAGGTGACGGTGCTGCGGCTGAACGCCCTGTCTGACCCGCAGGTGGCGGCCAACCCTGCCAACCGCTGCTACTACTGCAAGCAGAATATCTTTGGGAATATCTGGCGGGCGGCCCGGGCAGACGGCTTCACCGTTCTGCTGGATGGCACCAATGCCTCTGACCAGGCCGGGGACCGGCCCGGCATGAAGGCGCTGCAGGAGCTTCAGGTCCGCTCCCCGCTGCGGGAGGCAGGGCTGACCAAGGCTATGATCCGGGAGAAGTCCCGGGAGGCCGGACTCTTCACCTGGAATAAGCCTGCCTATGCCTGCCTGGCTACCCGGATCCCCACCGGTGTGACCATTACGGAGGAGGATCTGGCAAGAACCGAGTGGGCAGAGAGCTATCTGATGAATCTGGGCTTCTCGGACCTGCGGGTACGGCTTCTGGGGACCTGCGCCCGGGTGCAGCTGCCGGAGAATCAAATGGACAAATTCATGGAGCAGCGGGAGATGATTCTTGCAACTTTGAAGACGCGCTACAGCGGTGTGCTGCTGGATTTGGAGGCCCGGAATGGACAGTGAGATCCGGGAACTGCTTCTGGGTGTTCAGCAGGGGACGGTCTCTGTGGACCAGGCACTGCTGCATCTGAAGCAGAAGCCCTTTGAGGACCTGGGCTATGCCAAGGTAGACCTGCACCGCAAGCTCCGCCAGGGTGCGGGAGAGGTAATTTACGGCGCGGGAAAGACCGCAGAGCAGATTGCCGGCATCCTGGCAGGCTTTCGGGACAACGGTCAGGAAAATGTGCTAATCACTCGGATGAATGAAGAGAAAGCGGCCTATGTGCAGCAAAAGCTGCCCATTACCTACTATGCCGACTGCGGCATAGGCGTTCTGGGTGAGAACGCAAAGCCCTGGGGCATGGGGAAAATCGTCATCGCCACCGGCGGCACCAGCGACCAGCATGTAGCCGAGGAAGCGGCCAGAACTGCGGAATTTTTGGGAAACGATGTGGCAAGGCTCTATGATGTGGGGGTCTCCGGCATTCACCGGCTGCTGAGCAACAGTGAGGTCCTTATGGATGCCTCCGTGGTCATTGCCATTGCAGGTATGGAGGGTGCCTTGGCCAGCGTCGTTGGAGGGTTGTGCGACTGCCCAGTGATTGCGGTGCCCACCAGCGTGGGCTATGGCGCAGCCTTTGGCGGCGTTGCGGCGCTGCTGAGTATGCTCAATTCCTGCGCCAGCGGTGTGTCGGTGGTGAACATTGACAATGGCTTTGGGGCCGGGTATCTGGCCTCCATGATGAACCATATGGAGAAGCGCCAATGACGGATGAAATTTACGAACTGAGCTGCAACCTGGACGATATGACCGGAGAGGAGTTGGGCTTTGCCATGGAGGTGCTTCTCTCTGCCGGGGCGCTGGATGTATATACTCTGCCCATCGGCATGAAGAAAAACCGCCCCGGGGTCATGCTGAACGTGCTGTGCAGGCCGGAAAAGCGGGAAGAGCTGGTTCGGCTGCTGTTTTTGCACACCACCACCATCGGGGTCCGGGAGACCCGGCACGACCGTTATATCCTCCGCCGGGAGGAAGAGACTATGCAGACCCCCTTCGGCCCCGTTCGTGGGAAATCCGTGGAGGGCTATGGGGTCCGGCGCAGCAAGCCGGAATATGAGGACCTTCGCCGGATTGCCTTGGAGCAGGGAATCTCTCTGCGCCAAGCCCGGGAGGCAATACTTAGAAAGGATGAAAAAGCATGATTGAATACCGCTATGATACCCAGCTGCTCATTGATGGGGAGGACCTGGATGAGGATGCCATCAACGATTACTTTGTAGAGAATTTTAAAGGTGACTGCCTGCTGGCCGTAGGCGACGAGGACACCGTCAAGATTCACTACCACACCAATGAGCCCTGGAAGGTGCTGGAATACTGCGCCTCCCTGGGGGAAATTTACGATATCGTTGTAGAGGACATGGACCGTCAGGCCAGAAACCTCCACGGCTGAAATCCAATAAAAAGACCCGGACAAATTTGTACACACCGTCAAGGGTGTGCGCGGATTTGCCCGGTTTTTTACGTCTAGATTTTTTTCAGCAGCTTCCGTTTCCGTTTGTCGCCCAGTAGGGAGTCCACCAGCTGCTCCACCTCTGTTTTTTCACCGTTCAGGATCCGCAGGGCGTCGCTTTTCTGCTCGTCGGTAGCACTGCGGAAGAGCTTTACCAGCTTCTTTTCGGCTGCGGATAATTTCACGGTGCTGCCCTCGCTTTTTGGGGCGGGCGTTGCTTCCCTGTCCCCGCTCAGCAGGGAGGCCTGGGTGACGCCGGTGGCCTTGGCAATGGCTTTCAGCTTTGCCTGGGACAGCTGAAGCTCCCCCCGTTCCGCCTTACTGATTTCGGCGGCGGAGAGCCCGATGGCCTCGCCCAGAGCGGCCTGGGTCAGCTTGGCTCCGGTTCGGGCCTGACGAATGCGTGCGCCTGTGTTCGTTCCCATGGCGGCACCTCAATAGTGCATGATGTGGGGGAGCACCAGTTTGCCCAGCTTGTAAGGCAGCCCCTCCATGGCTTTTTGGGCGTTTTTCAGCTCCTGACGGATGGGCAGATGCTGGGGACAGTGCTGCTCGCATTTGCCGCAGCCGATGCAGTTGGCCGGGCCGGTGTAGTCCTTGCGGACACCTGTGATCATGAAGTATTCCGTCAGAGATTTGAAATAGCCGTCAGAGGCCCGCCGGTTGTAGGCGGCAAAGATGCCCGGGATATCCACGCCTCTTGGGCAGGGCATACAGTACCGGCAGCCTGTGCAGCCCACCTTCATATTCTCGTTGATGGCGGACACCACCCGGACAAGAATGGTCCGGTCAGCCTCGGTAAGCATTCCGGGAAAGCTTTTGTCTGCGGTTTCCAGATTTTCCCGGACCATCTCCAGGGAGTTCATGCCGGAGAGCACACAGGTGACCTCCTTTTGATCCCACAGCCAGTCAAAGGCCCATTGGGCAGGGGTACGCCGGACTTCCGCGTGGTCCATGACCTTCCTCGCGGAGTGGGGCAGGCCGTTCGTCAGCCGCCCGCCTCGCAGAGGCTCCATAATGACAACGGGCAGGCCCTTTTCGGCGGCCTTGTGCAGTCCTGTGATGCCTGCCTGGGAATTTTCGTCCAGATAGTTGTACTGAATCTGGCAGAAGTCCCAGTCGTAGACATCCAGAAGGCGGCAGAACATATCGGAGTTTCCGTGGTAGGAAAAGCCCACCTGCCGGATCTGACCGGACTTCTTTTTCTCCTCCAGCCAGGAAAGGATACCCAGGTCGCAGAGCCGCTGCCAGGTCTTGACATCCGTGAGCATATGCATCAGGTAGTAGTCCACGTGGTCCGTGCGCAGACGGCGCAGCTCCTCCTGAAAATAGGACTCCATGCTGTCCGGCTTCTTGATCAGATAGTGGGGCAGTTTGGTGGCGATGTTTACCTTGTCGCGGATGCGGTTCCGCTCCAGGATCTCGCCCAGGGCGGCCTCGCTGCCGGGGTAGACATAGGCCGTGTCAAAATAGTTGACGCCGCCCCGGTAGGCTTCCAATAGCTCCTGCTCTGCCTTTTTCACATCCACCTTCCCGGCGGTTTGGGTAAAGCGCATACAGCCGTACCCCAGAACGGAGATGGGGTTGCCGTAGCGGTCCTTGCGGTATTGCATAAGTGCTGCCTCCTGAAACGGTTTTTTTCATTATACCGTTCTCTTTCAAAAATCGCAATAAAAAACCGGGCCGCGCCCGGTTTTTGTGTGAGATAGATTATTCGTCATGCTTTAACAGACGGGAATATCCCTTTCCGTACTGCACGCACCGGGACACCCGGCTCAGAGTGGCGGAGGAGATGTCCGACTGGGCGATGACCTGATTGTAGGTGTTGCCTTCCAGCAGCAGCTTGGCAGCGAAGAGCCGTTCAGCCATCTTCTCAATTTCCTTGCGTGTGCACAGATCGTCAAAAAGCTCCTGGCACTGCTCCCGGCTTTCCAGGGAGACAATGGCGTCGTACAGCGCGCCGATTTTTTCCTGCATCTCCAAAACGGATATCCTCCTTGTCTGACCTGTAATTATTTTACCATAAATTCTCAAAGAGTCAATCTTTGTAGTAGTCCATTTTTTGTTCCAGCTTTTGGAACAGCAGGGTCAGCAGTCCGGAAAACAGCAGGTAGAATGCGCCGGTGTAGAACATGGGCCAGATAAGACCGTCGCTTTTGATAAAGGCCTGGCCCATCCACATGATCTCGTAAACCGCAATGACCCGGGCCAGAGAGGTGTCTTTGACCAGGGTAATGATCTCATTGCCCATGGAGGGGATGATCCGCTTGATGACCTGCACCAGAAGAATATGGAAAAAGATCTGGCGGCTGTTCAGGCCAAGAGCCTGCCCGGCTTCAATCTGCCCTTTTGGGATGCTTTCAATGCCGCCCCGGTAGATCTCGCTGAAATAGCAGGCATAATTGATGGCGAAGGCCAGAATGACGGCGGTAAAGCGCCCCATGGCCGGGAGTCCGAACAGGAGCCCCGGGCCATAGAAGACGACGATCAATTGCAGCATCAAAGGCGTACCACGGATCACCCAGACAATGCCCTTCATCAGCAGCCGCAGGGGAGAAAAGCCGCTCATGGTGCCAAAGCATACGAGAAGCCCCAATGGGATGGAAAAGGCCAGGGTCAGCAGGAAGATATTCATGGTCTGGCCGAAGCCCTTCAGCAGGGTCAGGGTGACGGTGGTAAACTGACTCATATTACTTCACCAGGGTCAGGCTGTATTTTTCTGCCAGTGCGTCCAGCGTGCCGTCGGCCATGAGCTCGGCCATGATCTCGTTGACCTTGGCGGTCATGTCGCTGTCCTTCCGGAAGCCGATGCCGTATTCTTCGCTGCTCAGCTCACAGGCAATGGCCAGGTCGGGATAGCCGGTGCCCTCTCCGGTCATGGCGTTTGCCATGGTGATGTCGATCACGCAGGCATTGGCAGTACCGGCGGCCACCTCCATCAGGGCGGAGGACTGGGACTGGACGGCGGTGTAGTCCGTGATATCCATGGCCTTCAGTTCCGCTTCACCGGCGGAGCCGGCTTCAACGGCAAAGGTGAGGGCCTGCAGCAGTTCAATGGCATCGTAATCGGGGGCGGACAGCTTGTTCATGACGACCACCTGGGCGTTCTTGACATAGGGATTGGAAACGGAAGCATTGAGCTTGACCTCGTCCGTAATGGTCATGCCGTTCCAGATGCAGTCAATGGCCTTGGACTCCAGCTCGAAGAACTTGTTGTCCCAGTCGATTTCCACAAATTGGGCTTCCACACCCAGCTTCTCGGCGACGGCCCGGGCAAATTCGGCATCAAAGCCGGTCCAGCTGCCGTTTTCATCCTGATAGTCCATGGGTTCGTAATCCGTAATTCCCACGACCAGAGTGCCTTTCTTCTGAATGTAACTCAGGTCGGAATCGTCGGCTTTCTTTCCACAGGCGCAGCACAGGAGCATCATGCTGATGGCAAGTGCGGCAGCAATCAGTTTTTTCATAGGGATCCTTCCTTCCTCTTCTGGGGAGCATTTTTTCTTGATGGCTGCATTATACTTCATCTCACTAAAGTTGTAAAGTGCTAATTTCAAAAAATGTGAGAATCGGGGAAAAGCACAAATGCAAGAAAAAGAAAACTGCTGTTTTACTGCAAAATGCCCAGCGGGTTTGCCCGGCAGAGAGAAAAAAAGGGCGATAAAGCTCGGGAAAGTTGATTTTTTCCGGTTTTGCGGGTATACTGAAAATAAAAGCAAATTCGAATGGGATGAGGAATGCCCCAATTCTATTATAAAACAGAAGGAGTGACTTCTATGAAACGATTATTCGCGCTGCTGCTGCCGTTGTGCCTGCTTCTGGCGGGGTGTTCCCGGAATACGCAAGCCCTACAGGAAGAGGTGGACCGGCTGAAGCGGGAGAATACGGCCTTGCTTGAAACCATTGACCGTCTGCAGGAGCAGCTGTCAGCATTGCAAAGTACGTCTCTGGAGAGCTGGAGTCTGGAGGCAAGAGGCGCAGATGCTGCATCGCCGGTCCAGATCCTTTTCACAGCCCGGCCCTGCGCCCGGCCGGATGGCCAGACGGCCCAGCTGCTGGTGACGCTGGACGGGAAGGAGATCACCCGGGCAGACTGCCTGTGGGACGGAGAAAACTACACAGCTGCCGCCTCTTTGCTGCCGGAAAACGGCTACGGCTATTATTGCCTGCTTGCAGATGGGGAGAGAGAGCCGGAACGGATCCTCCTGAGTACGCCGGACAGCCCGGCGGTGCCCAAGCTGACCTATCTCGCCGGAAGCCTGGAAGCCTATGCCAACGCCTTGACCCAGCGCGTCACCGTTCAGGACGGTGTGATCGGTGCAGACGTAGCTGTGGCGGTGCAGACCCCGCTGATCTCTCCGGATGGAAAACCCGTGTCCCTGGTGTTGGCAAAGCTCAGCTGGCAGCAGGAGGACAGGGTCCTCTCCGAAGAGATCCTGAATCTTCAGGAAGGGGAGACGGAGGGAAGCCTGACGGGCCTATTCTCGCTCCGCCTGGAAGCACCGACCATGGAGGACGGAACGGCCATCGACCTGGTGCTTACCGCGGAGCTGTCCGACGGTCGGGTCCTGACCGCCGTTGCAGGCTCCTGGACGGCCCTGGATGGGCAGCTGGACTCCTCCGTAGGATAACGGTCAGCCATTTCCGGAAGGATCGCTTTCGGCAGTCTTCTGTGAGGACAAAACACCTATGCGGCCCAAAATTTTGGGCCGCATTTTCTGCGCATTTCTCGCCTTACGACTAAAATTAACAATTTTTGACCATATAATAAAAAACAGAAAGTGCAAATTTCACAAGAAAAGGAGCCAACGGCAATTCTTTCTGGTGGAAGCTAAAAAAAATATTGTATTTTTGATTTTTTTCATTGATTTTATGCCGGATTTGTCTTACAATAGGGGTCGTATGGATTGGGTCGTGCCCATTCGCAAAAAAACTCCGAGGTGAACGGCAATGCTGAACGTTGTACTTGTGGAGCCGGAAATCCCACAGAACTGCGGCAACATTGCCAGGACCTGTGCCGCGACCGGCTGCCGCCTCCATCTGATCCGCCCCCTGGGCTTTGACATCTCCGAAAAGGCTGTCAAGCGGGCCGGGCTGGACTACTGGAATCTGGTAGAGGTCATCGATTACGAAAATCTGGAGGATTTTTTCGCCAGAAACGAAGTCACGGAAATGTGGTGCCTGTCCACAAAGGCACCCCGGAGCTATACCGAGGCACAGTATCACGACGGGGCCTATCTTTTCTTCGGAAAAGAGACCAAGGGACTGCCGGAGGCATTCCTGGAGGCGCACCGCCAGAGCTGTGTCCGCATCCCCATGCGCCCGGAGGCCAGAAGTCTGAATCTGAGCAATGCGGTGGCGATTACGGTATTCGAGGCGCTGCGGCAGCTGTCCTTTCCACACTTGAAAGATTTTGGCAAAATGCGGGGAGAAAACCCCGGTAATTTGGAGGAATCAACATGAACTACAATAAGAAATCCATCGAGGATATCAACGTATCCGGCAAGCGGGTCCTGTGCCGCTGCGACTTCAATGTTCCCACCAAGAATGGCAAGATCACCTCTGACAAGCGTATCGTGGCTGCAATGCCCACCATCAAGTATCTGGTCGACCACAATGCAAAGGTCATCCTCTGCTCCCACATGGGCAAGCCCAAGGGCGAAGTAAAGCCCGAGCTGAGCCTGCAGGTGGTTGCTGACCGCATCTCCGAGCTGCTGGGAAAGCCCGTCGTCATGGCAAAGGACGTTGTCGGTGAGGATGCCAAGACCAAGGCCGCCGCTCTGAAGGACGGCGACGTGATGCTGCTGGAGAACACCCGCTTTGAGAAGGGCGAGACCAAGAACGACCCCGAGCTGAGCAAGGCTCTGGCTTCTATGGCAGACCTGTTCGTGAACGATGCCTTCGGCACCGCTCACCGTGCCCATTCCTCCACCGCCGGCGTGGCCGACTATCTGCCCGCTGTCTGCGGCTATCTGGTTCAGAAGGAAGTTTCCATCATGGGCAAGGCTCTGGCCGACCCTGAGCGTCCCTTCGTTGCCATCCTGGGCGGCGCAAAGGTTTCCGACAAGCTGAACGTTATCAACAATCTGCTGGAGAAGGTCGACACCCTGATCATCGGCGGCGGCATGGCCTTCACCTTCCTGGCTGCCAAGGGCTACGATATCGGCTCTTCTCTGGTGGATAGCGAGAAGATCGACTACTGCAAGGAAATGATGGCTAAGGCTGAGAGCAAGGGCGTCAAGCTGCTGCTGCCTGTGGATGCCGTTGTTGCCGATTCCTTCCCCAATCCCATCGACGCAGAGATTGCCGTGGAGACCGTGGCTGCCGATGCCATCCCCGCTGACAAGATGGGCCTGGATATCGGTGAGAAGAGCCAGGCTCTGTTTGCTGACGCTGTGAAGAGCGCCAAGACCGTTGTCTGGAACGGCCCCATGGGCGTGTTTGAGAACCCCACTCTGGCCAAGGGCACCATTGCTGTGGCACAGGCTTTGGCTGATTCCTCCGCTGTGACCATCGTTGGCGGCGGCGACAGCGCTGCTGCCTGCGAGCAGCTGGGCTTTGCCGACAAGATCACCCACATCTCCACCGGCGGCGGCGCTTCCCTGGAGTTCCTGGAAGGCCTGGAGCTGCCCGGCATCGCCTGCCTGCAGGATAAGTAATTTTAAGGCGGGAACTTCAAGCAAATTGTCTGCGGCTGTGGGCGGATTTTTCGCCGCCATGCTGCGGATTTGAAAGCGGGTCGTACACAAAGTACGCCGACCCTTCCAAATCCTTGCCTGACGGCGAAACCTCTTGCCCATAGCTCTTGCCAATTTCCTTGAAGCCCCCTAAAAATAAGCAAAAAAGCTTTTTAAATTCGTCAATTGCATTCTTTTCAGAGTGTAGACATATGCAAGAAGAAACAAGGAGTAATCAACAATGAACAGAAAATATCGCAAGACCGTCATCGCCGGTAACTGGAAGATGAACAAGACCCCCTCTGAGACCAAGGAGTTCATGACCCAGCTGAAGGCGATTATGCCCAAGGGCCGCTGGTGCGACGTGGCTCTGTGTGTGCCCGCTGTGGATATTCCCGCTGCCGTTCGTGCCGTCCGTGAGACCCGCATCGGCATCGGTGCTGAGAACTGCAACGCCAATGCTTCCGGCGCTTACACCGGCGAGATCGCTACCAATATGCTGGTGGATGCCGGCTGCAAGTACGTCATCATCGGCCACTCCGAGCGCCGCGCCATGGGCGAGACCGATGCCGACGTCAATGCAAAGGTCCTGGCCGCTCTGGATGCGGGCCTGACCCCCATCATGTGCTGCGGCGAGACTCTGGAGCAGAGAGAGTCCGGCATTACCACCGAGTGGATCACCATGCAGATCAAGCTGGGTCTGGCAGGCGTTCCCGAGGACAAAATCCGCAAGGTTATCATTGCCTACGAGCCCATCTGGGCCATCGGCACCGGCCGTACCGCCAGCCCCGAGCAGGCTGAGGAAGTCTGCGAGAGCATCCGCGCTGCGGTTCGCAAGCTGTACTCCTCTAAGAATGCACGGGCTATCTCCATCCTGTACGGCGGCTCCATGAACGACAAGAACGCCTTCGAGCTGCTGGCCCAGCCCGACATCGACGGCGGCCTGATCGGCGGCGCTTCCCTGGTTCCCGAGAAGTTCGTCAAGATCATTGAGGCAGCCAACCAGCCCAACGAATAATTCTGAACCAAAAGGGGAGAAAACGCCGCGGGGTGTTTTCTCCCTTTTTATCGTTTCGAGGTAAGAGTGATGAAAACCTTATTTTTATCTGCGGATGCCCAGGAAACGCCGGAAATTGCCGCCGCCATTATTCGAAATGGCGGTCTGGTGGCAATCCCCACGGAGACGGTCTATGGCCTGGGCGCCAACGGACTGGACGAAAACGCCGTTTTGAAAATCTTTGAGGCCAAGGGCCGCCCCCAGGACAATCCCTTGATCCTCCACGTGGCCGAGCCAAAGGAAATGGAGCGGTTCTGCCACGATATTCCCGAAAGCGCCTATCGTTTGGCCGAGAAATTTTGGCCCGGCCCGCTGACCATGGTGCTGCCCGTGAAGGATGTTGTGCCCAAGCGCACCACCGCCGGGCTGAATACCGTTGCCGTCCGCTGCCCGGACAGTGACGTTACCCGGAAGATCATTGCCCTGGCGGTCAGACTATCGGTAATCCCCAGTTAAGCGAGAAAGCAAGCAAATA
>OKRU01000656.1_pt1 | contig 34822 bp, 38 predicted proteins | sample 1601131 | NCBI WGS metagenome assembly OKRU01 (sample SAMEA3541558, study PRJEB24748) | human gut metagenome | biome: human gut; feature: human-associated habitat; material: faeces | place: China | collected 2012
CTTCTCCGTAATAAAAGCTGAACGTTTCGTATGGGCTACGGTTGTTCAGCTTTTTTCTTTTATAAGAATTGATATGATCCATCATCAGAAAAATATCCTTCTGTGTCAAATCATCAAAGCTGCTTCCCTTTGGCAGGATACGACGTATCAGCTCATGATTCACTTCACAGGCTCCCTTTTGGTAAGGTGCACTTGGATCGCAGTAAAATACATTCGTTAAATCATTACGATGCTTAATCAGAAATTCAATGCATCTAGTTATGGGCAAAATCCCCTAAAACCCCTGATTTATATGTAGGTACGTCACTTTATGACTCACTTTTTAGAAAAGTACTCCACTTTTTGGAGTCACTTTATAAAAGGTGCTCCACTTTTTGACTCACCTATTTCCCTGTATTTTTACTCCTTTTTCTTTTTTGTTTTCCTTTCTGGCAACTCTGGATACATCTCTTCTACCATTATCTGCAACGCATCTTTATCATCCAAAATGGTTACCGGCAACATAAGTTTTGCACCTTCATACGGTGGTTCTGGTAAACTGTCCGGCATATACCTCTTACTTGCCTCTGTAATCTTTACCAAAAAACCATTTCCATAAATTCCGCCAAATATCCGTTCTTTATAGTAAAAAATATATCCGCCCATTATAGGAATATTTCGTATATCTCCCAAATCAGATAGTTGGTCCATTATATAATCTGCAAGTTCTTTATTCTTTGACATAAATACCTATTCCTTTTTCAATGTCTGTACTCTCATTATTACATTTTCACTAAATTCTTCATCTGAAAACTTCGGGTCTCTGGTATCAAACCATATCTTACAAGGCACATCACCACATTCTCCACAGTTTTGCATACATTTACTGTTTCTAACACAGTCATAAATCGGACAAGCTTTTCCTTCCGGTGCATGAAACACTTTTCCCTCGCACGAATTGCAGCCATTACACATTTTACCAAAACAATAGCACACACTACAATCCGTACCACAGACACTTACATTTTCTCTCATTGTTTCTCATCCTTTCCTTCTTATCAGAATTTGAAACTATTTTACTCTAAATTAATAAGAAACAGCTTGTATATTTTCGTCATCTTTTAACGCAATAGTTCTCGCCTCATGTATATCCATAGAATGATATCTTTTAAATTCCCGCAATAAATGAGATTGGTCTGTATATCCATATTTATGAACCGCACTTAACACATCAAAATCCGGCTTACATAAAATGTCTCTCCACAAAAACTGATACCGTATCAAATTGCTCAATTTTTTGGGCGTAATACCAACATATTCATGAAATAATCGTTCTAACTGCCTGATACTTATAAAAGACTCCTTTGCCAAATTTGCCACATCCAAAGAACCTTTATTTGTCAAAATGTTATGTATCGTACCGTTAACAACTGTATTTTCTTTCACATTGGATAATCTTTTCAGCAATACTTGCTCCGTAAAAGAAGCCTTTTCCTGTATGGTCTTTAGTTCCAACAGTTTAGGTCGGATAATCTTGTCCAGCCATTCAAATTTTGAGTCCACGTCAAAATAGCCATTTATGGTAGATTCTAAAGAATCATCGGCAAATGCATATGCACTCCACGCATAAAAACGAATAGCAAATGTCGATACCATGTGCCCAATAGTTCCGCTGCTATTTGCGAGGAAACTGCAATCATTTATTCCACAGAATCCACCTGTTACCACATTATCGGTATAATCTATATGGTAAATAATATCCACGCAAGTATCCGGGATTACCAATTTCGGTGAGTCATTGTTTTCGATTTGTATAAGTGGATTTTCTGTTCCCCAATAACATCGGATATAAGAATGCAACTCTTTACAAGGGGTCAACTCTGTATAAGTAATATTTCTTTTAAGAGGAGTTGCCGTTAATGGATGGTAAATTATTCTATTATTCATATCCAGTAGCTCCTGTTGTCCAACAATCTGTTGTACAATTATAATACACACACCATGATATATTCTTCATCGTTTTCATCAACAATCTCAAATCCAACGTTTTTATACATCTTCACAGCATAGTTTTCCTTCTGTACTGCTAAAGAAGTTTTCTTATATCCCCTGCTTTTCAACTCTGTAATCATTTGTTTCATCATTGCTGTTCCGATACCATGTCTGCGATATTCTTTGTATAGAGATATAGCAAAGGACGGAACACCATCTTCCACATGTCCATAGTCATCCATGATGCGAACCCAAACTGCTCCAACTATTTTCCCTTCTACTTCTGCAACAAAACAAATATCATCTTTCTGTGTTCCAAAATCCTGCACATAAACCTGTAATTCCGGTGCATTAATAATCTCTCTCGGTGGTGCTTCCACTCCCTCAGGAATAAAAATTGCCTCATACAAAAAATCGTTCAGCAACTTATATTCATTGCCATTTATTTTTCTAATATTTATATTCATATTCTTCCTCCAATCAATTTGCATTACTGATTAGATGTCATTCCACACATATGTGTACTTCCCTTTAATTCAACACATTCCACACATCCACATAATCCTGCAATCCGCCCGGACACATTGCAACACTTACATAACTCGCAGGCTCTTCCCTGGCAAGTCTTACCAGATATCCTACATCCTCCATCTCCTCCAATACAACCTGCACCTCTGCCTTATCACAGTCAATTACATGTTGCTTGCCATCCATATCTGTCATAACGACTACATTTCTCTTAGCATTGTAAAAATACAAATTGTATTTCATAAAGTTTTCTTTTCTTCCTAAATATCAAATAAATTCATTTGATTATCTATAAGCGATTTTACTTTTCTTTCCTTTATAACATCTGTATCATCTATTTCGCCAAATAATAAAGGAGATTTTGGATTGTGCATAACAAAATTCTTTTCTACTGTGTTTGAACTATAATTTGCATAACAATACAGACATCCATTTTTACATGTATTATACGCCCCTATATCAATACTTGCCACGCATCCACATTCTGCTCTTTGATTTGTATCTTTATCAACACTAAGTTTAAATTCACCAATTCTCTCTATTCGTTCCCTATCAATACAATGGGCGTGTTCAACCCCTATATTATGAAAATCTCCAATTTCAGCACAAGTATCAATATATAAACCATGCTCCTTTGCTATTTCTACAAATCTTTGTAATAATTCTACTTGCATTTCATATGTATCTTTGACAATATTTAAGGTCTTTACATTTCGTTCTGTATTTCTATACAAATCCATAAAACTCACAGTACACTTCTCTGTATAATCAGCCAATTTTGAGGCTAACACTTCAAAATACTTACAGTGGTACTCCATTGAGTACTGCCCATTAAAGAATATCGGATCATATCTCCATATAACTTTTTCTTTTCCGATTTCTTTGGATAACTTTTGAAATGTCGGAATAATAATTTTATTTTTTGATGGTAAATTTCTTTCAACATCTGGACCATATGCACTCAAAGTAAATTGAAAATAATATGTATAATCTTTAATTTGCTCTAAATATGGCAACATCGGCGTTGGATTTTTTGTCCAAAATACGATTGCATCAACAACATCTGGAGATAAATCTATCTTACTTACCTGATGTATATTCATCGGATTTCTAACCAACACATATTTCTCCGTTAATCTATTAATCAACCATTCCGAATAGTAAGATGGTATATCTGTACGTCTACTTGCACTAATTATCATCAAATCACCTCCAATATTAGTTGGGCACTTTCACAAGACTTGGCTACACAATAATCATAAACAAATCTACTCGGAATTGCACTTTCAAATATATTCTGATTACTTCTGTGTCGAATTGAACCCGCATAATAATTATGCTCTTTAAACCTTCTACGTAATTCACTTGAAACTGTTAATCCAACCCTTTCAATTTCTTCTACAAACAAAGGAAAAGCATCACGTCCCGTGTTAATACTATCTGCATCATTAATAATAATTAATAACGGTGAATTCTTGGGCTTATTCCTAACTATATTTTCTGCCAATTGCGAAAACCATTTTCGCATTCCAGACCTTCCAACAATATCATAAAAGAATGATATAACATACTGTAAAACAATGACATTGCACTTATGTAATTCATGTGATTCAAAGTATGTCAAAACATCTATATTGTTCCTTAATTGTGCTCTACCTTCTCTAAAATTATTCTCAATATAATTGTGAATCTTACCCCAATACTCATTTTTATCCACACCAATATATGATATTGGTTGTTCATAATCCATATATTCAAATGCCATCAAGTCAGGTGCACCTCCACATCCTAATGATAAAATATGAAAGTATGGATAACTTGATAAATCCATTTGTCTTAGTGCATATATCATTTCTGAACAGTACTTATACGAATATCTACAAACATAGTAATCAAGCAATCTTTCACAATCATACTCATCCCTATATTGGTGTACATGATAATGAATATCATCTAAACATTCTTTACAATGTTCACCACAATTTCCTTCACAAATTGTTTTAGCCGTACACGGAAAGCAATCGCTTTTCTTATATTCTTCATCACAAAATGAAACCAAATCATAAATCAGCATGTGAAAATCTCCTTTCTCTAAACCATCCCAAAACGCCTTAACGTTTCCCGTATAGCCTTTTCCTTCTCCGCCGGACACTGAGGTTGCCTACTATCTTCCGACTCCGGCAGGTTATAATTCTCCCCAACCTCTATTCCACATTTCCTTTTACCTGTGAAATATACAGATTAGAAACCTTCAATCCATGCTCTTTCAGCACATACTCCTGAATTTCCTTATAAGTCGCCTTACTCTCCGCACTCGTCACATCCAGCTCATCCAGCTCCAATTCCACCTCAACATAATCATCCGCTTTCCGTTGGGACAAAAGGACAACCGTCTCCACATGGCTCGTCCTCGGAAACTGATCGACGCAACACACCTTATCCACGTGGTACCCGCGACGAATGATCGTCTCCAGGTCACGTGCCAGTGAGGTCGGCTTGCAACTGATATAGACGATCTCGTCCACGCCAAATGCAAGGATTTTCTCCAGTGCTTTCGGATGAATCCCGTCCCGTGGCGGATCGACAATGATCAGATCCGGTTTCTCATCCACAAGGTCGATTGCCTTTAACACATCACCTGCGATGAATTCACAGTTAGAAAGTCCATTTGCCTTTGCATTTTCCTTCGCTGCCTCGACCGCTTCCTCCACGATTTCGATTCCGATCACTTTCTTCGAAACCGCTGCCATCATCTGTGCGATCGTGCCGGTTCCGCTATACAGATCGAACACGGTCTTGTCGCCGTCGAGCTTCACGCTGCCCCGCATGATATAATCGCGCGCCTTTTCATACAGCACCTCGCAGCCACCTGTGTTTGTCTGGAAGAATGAAAACGGCGAGATCTTGAATTTCAGTCCAAGTATTTCCTCTTCGATGTAATCCTGACCATATAGAAGCTCCATCCGATCGCTCTGCACGACATCGCCCAAAGCGTCATTTTCCGTGTATAGAATACCTGCAATACTTCCCGCAAATGCATCAGACTTCTCTAATTCCAACAGCATTTCCACGAACTCCTGAAGCAACTGTTTTACGTCAAATCCATATGTGTCCCACTGTGTCGATGTTACCAGATTAATCAGGAACTGCCCATTTGCCCGCGACTGGCGCACAACCAGATTCCGCAGGATTCCCTCGTGGCGCATCCGATGAAAGAATGGCACATTTCGCCCTGAGAAAAATGCAAGTGTCGCCGTGAGTATGCGGCTCCAGTCTGCGCCAATGATCTCACATCCATCAACCGTCAGGATATCATAGAAGCTTCCCTTCTGATGTAATCCAAGTGCTAATGGGCCATCCTTGTAGGCATCGCCAAATGTGAATTCCATTTTGTTTCGGTACGCAGTCTGGCTCGGCGAACCAAGGATTCCTTCCCATTCATAATCCTTCGAATCGGAATCCTCCGCCAGAAGCACGCGGTCAAGTAATGCTTTTACCATGTCCGCTTTCAGCTTCAGCTGATTGTCATACGACATCGTCTGGTAGGCGCATCCACCACACGCACCAAAATAAGGGCAGGTCGGCTCTACATCCTCCAGAGGACTCCGCTCTAAGACTTCCAGCACCTTTCCCTCTGCCATACCACTTTTCTTCTTTGTTACCATATATTTCACTTTCTGTCCCGGCAGGGCACCCTTGATCGTCACCTTGCGCTCGTCCACCTGAAAGCTTCCTTTGTTCGGGAAATCATAACGCTCGATGATTCCCTCGCATACATCACCTTTTTTCACTCGACTGTCTCCTCATCATTCGACATACCTTAATTCGTATGTCACTTCATCTTCATCGTCAATTTCCATCACCATATATGTGTAACGGTGATCTGCCTGCCGCGGCTTCGAAATGCTGCCCGGATTCAGGATTGTCACATCATCCGGATCCTCCTCCAGATATGGCACATGCGTGTGTCCATACATCGCGATATCGCAATCATTTTCCAATGCTGCAAACCGCAACAGATCCAGCCGCATGTCCACCTGATACAGATGCCCGTGCGTTGCGAAGATACGATGTCCGCCCGCCTCGATCACATTTGCATTCAGAAGCTTTGCATCATAATCGGTATTTCCACGCACGATGTAGCATGGCACACCTGCCAGCGACTCAATTTCGCGTGCATCTCCGACATCGCCCAGATGAATCAACATCTGGAATTCGCCGATTTCTTCCCGCACCTGCGCGATTGCAAGCTCCACGTTCTCATTTCGCCCATGCGAATCACTCATTATCAAAATCCGCAGCATAATTTCCTCCTTCGAGCCCTAACTACAGTACCTCGCGAATCTTTTCCAGCGCACGTCCCCGATGGCTGATCTTGTTCTTATCCTCCGGTGCCAGCTCCGCGGTCGTCTTTCCATATTCCGGCAGGAAGAAGATCGGATCATAGCCAAATCCATGTTCCCCGGCAGGCTGATGCGCGATCATACCCTCAATCACGCCGCGGCGTGTCGTCACCGTACCATCCGGAAATGCTGCTGCAATCGCACATACGAACCGTGCCGTCCGCTCTTCTTCTTTTGCATCTGCAAGCGCGTCAATAATCATCTGATTCTTAATACTGTATGGTGTATCCTCGCCCTGCCATCTTGCAGAGTAAATGCCCGGCGCGCCATCCATGTAATCAACTTCCAGACCACTATCGTCAGCGAGAACTACACAGCCCTCAGCCTCCTTTGTCTTGCTGATAGCTGTCGCTTTGATGATCGCATTCTCCTCAAATGTCTTGCCATCCTCCACGATATCAATATCGATGCCTGCTTCTTTCATAGAAACAATCTCATACCCACAATCCGCTAAGATCATGCGCACCTCCACCATCTTATTCGCATTACCAGTTGCAAAAATAATCTTCTTCATCTGCCTGTATCTCCTTTTTCTTATTTTTCTTCTATTATTTATCTCTGATTGGAGCTAATCGTCATTTCCTGCTCGCTTTGCTCCAACTTCATTTTTCCAACTACTTTCCTGTTTGGAGCAAACATCCTTATCCTGCTCGCTTTACTCCTACTCCTTTTTTCCAACTACTTTCCTGTTTGGAGTAAACAGCCCTTTCCTGCTCGCTTTGCTCCAATCTCATTTTACCTACTTCTTCCCCGCTTGGAGCAAACATCCTTATCCTGCTCGCTTTACTCCTACTTCATTTCACCAAGCACACCTTGAAGGTCACGAACACCAAAGCCTGCAGCCAGCATTCATGCAAACCGCAAAAATATGTAGATGCATGTATCTTCCAATCTGTACATGAACTATATGATATGTTTGGAACTTAGAAGTCGTTAGTGTTCTGTACTTCATCAGCAATGCCTGAACACGATGTTCAGGCAAGCTGCCACTGAGCCACGGATGGCGAATTGGCAGCGATTGCGTGTGTCTTCGATAACGCAAATCAGAACACTTACTACTTCTTAGTTTCAATACATTATATAGGAATGTACCGATTGGAAGATACTTGCATCAAACACTATAGCGGCGGTTTGCATAATCACTGCACCCTCTTGTTCGTAAACGCCTTCAAGCACACATTGCATTTCTCACTCGTCTCCGCCCGGTGCCACATCTCTCCATACAAACTGATGTAGCCCTCGCCGTCACTGATATCAAAGCTTGCCGTCCGCTCATCCGCATTGTACTCAATCGCGATCGGATGCACCGCGCCCGGCGTCTTGATCTTCACCACAACCGCATAACGCTCATTGTCATCGAGTTCGATTTCCTCCGGGAAATCCACCGTGTAATACCCGGCATACTGCATGCTGCCGGACGTCACAAACTCCCGGTTCTTAAACGAGTCCACACCATCAAAATGCCGCACAACATACACTTCAAACTCCGTATCCTTATCCGTCGCATAGAAAGAAACGGCTGCCAGATTCTCATTTTTTCCTGCCTCGTAGACATTGGAAAAATACGCATCCTCCTTGGAGAAACCAAGCTGTCCAACCCAGCCAAGCTTATCCGTCTGGTAGATCTTATCGTAATTATCCTTGTCGCCAACCCGCGTGTAGACGACCGATTTCCGGCAGATCTTCGTATCATAATAGGATACATAGAAATATCCATCATCGCCGAATTCCTCGCCCCAGCTGTTCTTGCAGATAAAGGCACCGTCACCCTCCGGCTGGATCGTGAAATTCTCCTTCGGGAAATTATCATCCCAGCCAACGACAACGACATCATGGTTGGGCGTCTCATCACCATCATAATAATACGCCGCATACTCACTCGAATAATACATGGAATAACTGTCCACATATTCCAGCGCCGAATAAATCGATGTCTCGATCGCGCCATACCGGAAAATCGCACTCTTGATCGTCTCGTCCTCACGCCCGTTGATGATCAGAGCCTCCTCCAGATGCTTCTCCGCGGTAAGATTCGGATCACTCATACCATCGCCATATGGATCATCCTTCTCCAGCACCGGTCCCTGCCAAGCCGCCAGATACGCGATACTCATCGTATGCTCGCCGCCACTGTTCACATCCAGTGCATAACTGTTACACATCGACATGTGATCGACTGAGAAAATATCCTCCTCCATCGGAAGCAGCGTTGTCTCCAGCGCGCCAAGCGATGCAAATGCCCAGCATGTGCCATACCGTCCCTGATCACGCACCGGTGACACGCGCCCATAATCACGCATATCGTATTTCTCCGGCAATGGCGTCTCATCCGGCAGCCGCGCCAGATCAACCCATTTCTGATCGACATAATAATCAACCTCGTAGCTCAAATACTCTGCGATCTTGTCAATCGGCACCATCAGCTTGTCCTCTGCCTCATCCACATAGACGGCATCGCCCAGCTCCACCTCGGTTTTCTTATTGACCGTTGCCTTGTCCGAACCCACGGCAAGTGAAATGCTGTTGTCGCCCTTCATGATCAGGACCGTTCCATCCGGGTATCGCTGCACGGAGCACAAAAGCAGACTGCGCAGGAACTCGCCTTCCACCATCAAGTGCATGTTGTCACTCACGTAAAATGTATAGCCAAACTCCTCCGTGCTTCCGCCGCCAACCGTGATGATCACATCATCCCCATTCATGCGGGAACGGATATTTGCCGCAAATGCATCACTGCACGTCGCGAGCGCATCCGACTCATCAATCGTCTTGACCGGATTCCTTCCTAAAAAGAATGTAATTGTCACCAGCACTGCAACCAGCACCGGAAATATCCAAAATCGTTTCAACCTCTAACGCTCTTTTCTACTGTTCTTTCGGCTCCTTATTCTTAGGCGGCTTCGGTCCCATAAACTGATAGAAATAGGACTTAATCATGCCATTATAGATCTTACGGTTTCGATCTGCCTTTCTTCCAATATATTTCTCCGCATCCTCATACGAAGTAATCAAGTACATTGACCAGTCTGGAAGGTTCGCGAAGCTCTCGCCGATTGTCTTGTACAGTGCCGGTAACGCTTCCTTTTCCTCCAACCGCTCGCCATATGGCGGATTCGTAATGATAAATCCATAATGCTTCGGATGGCGCAGATCCTTCACGTCACGCGCCTGAAAATGAATATAATCTCCGACACCGGCTGCCTTCGCATTCGCATTCGCACATTTCACGATCTCCGGGTCTAAATCATAACCCTGAATATTCATCTGCACATCGCGGCGGATCATATCCTCCGCCTCATCGTACGCGTTATACCACACCTTCTTCGGCACGACCTTGCCCCAGCAATCGGCAGTGAACTCCCGCATCATGCCCGGCGCGATATTGGCACCGATCATCGCCGCCTCGATTGGAAATGTACCGCTGCCGCAGAATGGATCGACCAGCACACGATCCTTGTTCCACGGCGTCAGCATCAGAAGCGCTGCTGCCAGTGTCTCTGAAATCGGTGCCTTTCCGACAAGTGTCCGATATCCTCGTTTATGCAGGGACGTTCCCGATGTATCCAGACCAATCGACACCTGATCCTTGAAGATAAACACACGAATCGGATACTCGTCCCCATCTTCCTCGAACCGCTCCACGCGGTATGTCTGCTTCATGCGCTCCACAATCGCCTTCTTCACGATGGACTGAATCGCACTCGCAGAAAAAAGCGCACTCTTATTCGTTGTCGCCTTCGTCACCCAGAACTTTGCATCCCGCGGAAGAAACTCCTCCCACGGAATTACCTTTGTCCCTTCAAACAGTTCATCAAAATCCGTAGCCCGAAAGCTACCCATCTTCAGCAGGATACGCTCTGCTGTCCGGATAAATATATTCGCACGGGCAATCGCGGTCACGTCCCCACGGAATGTGATTCTTCCATCCTCCACGGTCACGATCTCATAGCCCAGATCTAATATCTCACGCTTTAGCACCGACTCCAAACCAAAATGGCACGGTGCGATCAATTCATACATATTTTCCATGCTTGTATTTTTGCCCTTTCTTCCCCTGTTCCGATTTTTGAACATACTTAGTTGTATTGTAAATTTATCTTTGTACGAAGTCAACAAAATCGAACAATTTATTCTTACATTTTGCACATGTAAATCTTACCAAATCCTGCTAATGCCGGGTTTTTGTCAGCGCCCCACGATACCCGGAGATTCCCCCAACCGTGTTGATGACCTTATACCCTTTCTCTGTCAATATTTTTGCAGCCAGTGTGCTGCCTCCCCCGTTTGCGCAATAAACCAATATCACTTTTCCTTTCGGAAGAGAAATATTGCCTGCCTGTATTTCTTCCAGAGGCAGATTTATCGCCATCGGAATGTGACTTTTCGCAAATTCTTCGCTCGTTCGAACGTCAACGATGATTCCTCCATAGTTAAGAGCCTCACTCAGGATGTTCCGAATATTTATATTATGAAATCGCATCGCTCCGCCTCCTTTCTTCTTACTAATAGGATATGCGGAGCGTGCGGATTTGTGTCTGTGATTGCTTTCTGCTAGATGGTTTATTACAAAGAAAGAGGACCGCTAAACGGTCCTCTCGGAGGGGGTTTTTAGTAACAGTCTGTACTGTTACTTGAATAGTTTTTCTGGCTGTTCTTCTGACTATTCTTCATCTTGCTGTTGGAAGCTGTTTCCTTGTTTGTCTGATTGCTTCCTGTATAATTTGTCTGCTTGTTCTTCTGCTCGTTTGACTGATAATTTTTTTCTGCCATAACTAATCTCCTTTTTGCTTTGCAGGTTTCCCTGCATTTGTAATTGCTACATAGAGAAGTATACCCAGCCCACAGAATTTCATTCATCCAAAATCAAAAAATTCACAAACGCAAGGCAAACACAGTTTCACGAATTGCAATAAGCAATTTGCCAATAACGCAAACGGGCATTGTGCTGTATTATAATTCTTACGCAGACCATTGGAACACGCTGGTACTTAATAAGCGACAACTTGTTGGCGCGAATTTAGTACCACTGCGTGTGGAAGTGAGCGAGAGCGCGTCTGCTAAGAATATAATACAGTACAATGCCCGGAGTCATTACCAGAATTTATTGCAATTCATTCAAACTTGCAAACCGATACCCCTCTGCCTTCAGGTTTGCAATCACCTTTTCCAGCGCCCCAGCATTCGATGACGATACGTTGTGCATCAGAATGATTGCCCCGCTGTGATGATATTTATTGAAATGGTCGATCACGAAATCAACACCCGGCTGGTTGTTCACATCGAAATCCATATATGCCATGCTCCAAAAAATAGTTTTGAAACCAAGGTCCTGGGTGATTGCCAGTGTCCGTGCGCTATACTCACCGCATGGCGGCCTTAGGTACGGGTCCATCGCATATCCCGTTGCTTCTTTCATATAATCCGCGCATCCATTGACCTCCTGCACAATCTCCTCATAGGACTTATCCGGCATGCATATATGGTAGATGGTATGATTTCCCACCTGATGTCCTTCCTCCTTCATTCGTTTTGCTATGGCAACATTATCCCGGATGTAGGTCTGTGTCACGAAAAAGCACGCCGGAACATCTTCCTTCTTCAGGATATCCAGCATCTGCTCGGTATATCCATTCTCATACCCACAGTCAAATGTCAGATAGACGACTTTTTCATTCTTCTTTGAAGCATTCTGATCCAAATAGTACGCGTCGTATTCGGAGATATCGATCGTGTCATCGCACCCGCTCGGTCCGTGGTTCATATCCCGCCGGAACCACCATGAAAGCTTGGTGTTATCAAGGCTTTGGTACGCCTCTTTTTCTTTCAAATGATTTTCAATCGGGTATGTCTGATACCGGCAGAAAACCTTCCTGCATTGGTCAAACATACTATGAATCGGCAAATCTCCATCCTCCTGCTCCGCATATCCTCCGGTTGTACCAGTCAACCCATCTTCCACATCACTCGTCGGATTCCCGGATGTATCCACTTGCTCTGATTCGCTTCCATCCGCCTCCCCCGCGGATGCTCCATATGTAACAACACAAAAACTACCAACTACCAGAGAGATCAGAATCCCTGCAAGGCAAACCACTCCTTTCCATTTACAAACACAACGCGAACCATTTTTTGTTTCATTTCCTACATTATAGTTTCCCATCAAGAAAAGAACTCTGCCAAAAAGCGATTGAGCGTCTCCTCACTGGCGGCACTCTCTTTCTCCTGCATTGTCCCGCCTTCGGACTCTTCCCCGGATGCATCTGTCTTCGGTGATCCATCGTTGTCGGCATGTTCCCCTCTCTCTGCCGACATCTCCTGCTTCACTACAAAGGGACGTACCGCAGCCGCTGTCTGCTCTCGCGGTTTCGGAATCCGTTCCAGGTACCCGCGGATATTCGCTTTCAGGATTTCCACTTTATTATTTATAACCAATATATGATCAAGCACGAGCAAACATGCACATACTAAAATACTATTCGCTAAGAAAAACTGCATGTCCGGACTGCCTCTCCAGCTTGGATCGTAATACAGATACGCTCCTGCCATCGTGCCACAGACGACGAGCGACAACACGGTTCCGCTCCGGTTCCAGAATTCCATCGGGCGCGTCAGGAATTTTAACCCCCTCACAAAGCTTTCTGCATACGCCTCCTCATCGCCTCCGCACAGTCCAAAGCCTTTTTTGTTTTCATATTGCCGGCACATATTGCGAAGCTTCTTTCGTTTTGTCTCTCCCAGATTTGTCGATGCTCGCACCATTTTACTCATGTAAGCATTTGCCAGTATCTTCATAAGCACTCCTAACACGCCTAACCCCCATAGTATGTAGACCCCGGTTGAAACTTCCATGATTTTTTGCAGCATACAAAATCCCTCCATTAAGATTTTTTGGACCGACAGCCTTTTTTTCTCCTCACTGTCTGATGGCGATTATAGAGAAGGTGAACTTCAGAATGCAACCCCTGTTCGGTCGTAAAAATCCTTGTAAATGTGACAGAAAATATGGGTTTAAGGAACTTTATATTTATGCTATAATAGGAACGCGAAACGTATAATTATTCAATTATATAATTGTTACACACGAGAAAGGATGATACACAATGACATATAAGACAAAGGGAACCTGTTCCCAGATGATCGAGTTTGAGATTACAGATGGCAAGGTGCATAATGTGAAATTCACGGGCGGCTGTAATGGTAACTTAAAGGGCATCGGACAGCTTGTGGAGGGCATGGATGCAGAGGAAGTTATCAAGCGGCTGGAAGGCACAACGTGCGGATTCAAGAGCACATCCTGCCCGGATCAGCTTGCACAGGCATTAAAGCAGGCACTTCACGCATAGGTTAAAGGTATAAGTAGGAGGATCAACCATTCATGAAGCGTATTATATTAACCGGTGGCGGAACCGCTGGTCATGTAACACCCAATATGGCTCTCGTTCCAACCTTAAAGGAGCGCGGATATGATATTCAATATATCGGCTCTTATGATGGAATGGAGAAAAAACTGATTGAAGATATGGGCATTCCATATTACGGAATTGCAACCGGAAAGCTGCGCCGCTATTTCGATCTGCGCAACTTCTCTGATCCATTTCGCGTGATCAAAGGCTTCAACGAAGCGAAAAAACTGATGAAGGAGTTAAAGCCGGATGTTGTATTTTCCAAAGGCGGCTTTGTCTCTGTCCCTGTTGTTCTCGCCGCAAGTGCGAAGAAGATTCCATGTATTATCCATGAATCTGATATGACGCCGGGACTTGCAAACAAGATCAGTATTCCAAAGGCATCCAAGGTGTGCTGCAACTTCGCAGAGACAATGGAGAATCTTCCTGCAGGAAAAGCAGTTGTAACTGGTACACCGATCCGTCAGGAATTATTTGCCGGTGACGCTGTAAAAGCGATGACCTTCTGTGGCTTTACAGAGGTTCGTCCAACTCTTCTGGTAATCGGCGGAAGCTCTGGCAGCGTACGTGTCAATGAAGCGATCCGTTCATGTCTCCCGGAACTGACGAAGAAATATAACGTCATTCACCTCTGCGGAAAAGGAAATATCGACGAAAGCTATAACGGAACTGCGCATTATGTCCAGTTCGACTACATCAAGCAGGAGCTTGCTGACTTGCTCGCATTAGCAGATATCGTTGTCTCCCGTGCCGGTGCCAATGCAATATGCGAACTTCTGGCACTCCGCAAACCAAGCGTTCTGATTCCATTATCGCTTGCAGCGAGCCGGGGCGACCAGATCTTAAATGCACAGTCCTTCGACAAGCGCGGCTACGCCAAGCTGTTGTTAGAGGAAGACCTGACAAACGAGTCACTGCTTGCCGCAGTCAATGAAGTGTACGAAAATCACGATCATTACATCAAGGCAATGGAACTTTCCACGAAGTCCGACGCCATCACGATGATCTGTGATATGATTGATGAGTTAGCAAACAAATAAAAACAAAAGTCCCCTGAATGGCGCTCTGATCTGTTACAGTCAGACCCCGACTCAGGGGATTTATTTTTCTCACTCTTTTATACCGGCGTTCTTGAAAAACGCTCTTTTATCTTCTCAATTCCATCTATCACCAGACGATTTCGGAACAATATCATAATCGCGAAATATCCAATTGCACCAATTGAAACGGTCAACGCAATCGTCAGAAGATCCGAATACTGACTATGTGCACACCAGTTATAGCAACACACAATCGGAATACATGCAATCAAGCTTTGACCGAGCTGCCAGCCAAGCTTTGTGATCGGATACATATGCCGGGCTTTGATACTTGCATAAATGAAGATTGCCAGTTCCGCTGCAACCGTACTGGCTGCGGCACCGAATTTCCCATATATCGGAATGGTCAACGCATTTAAACAGACATTTGTGACTGCACCAATCACAACACCCATGGACGCCCACCGGTCTTTCCGGTGTATGATAAACAACTGATTGATCAGGAAGCTGTTAAAGGTTGCAACGATAACATTCAACATCAACACCTGCATCGTAGATGTTACACCCAGATATTTGCTGCCCGCAAACAAATGCAGCACCTGCCGACTCAGACAGAACATGCCAATCGCCATCGGAATATTAAAGAGCAATATAAGCCGCGCGGTCAGATCATTCAGATTCTCCGCCTGTTCCTCATCCCGCTCCATCATGTACGCGACGCGTGGACGAATTACCGCATATAACGCACTGAAGAATGACGTTAACACAGATGCAATCTTAATCGCTGCCGCGTAAAGTCCGACCTCGGTATCATCCCCGGTAATATAACCAAGCATAGAACGATCCATAACCAGATACACCGCCGACGCAACATCCAACAGGAAAATATACGACATCGGCTTCAAATGAATCCGCAGCTTCTTACTGATCCGCAACTTGAACTTCACGTATTTTCTTGCCCGGATAAAATTCATAATATTGGAGCCGACGCTGGAGATTACCATCGTCAACGCATATATCATGTAATCATCCTCTGATTTGACACATGTAAACAACATAACCACAGATATAATCTGAAAGATAAATGAACGAATCGTGATATACTGATATTCTTCGTATATATTATACAGCCACTCGACTCCGATGGTAGAAAGTATAATCGTCGTCGAAAAAAGCAGCATCAACGTCCGATATCCCGCAAGTTTGGGAATCGCAAGTGCAGCAAAAAAAAGCACATATGCAAGTGCAGAAGTCATCAGATTGATGGACAGCATATCACTTGCAAACTCATCCATCTTCTTTCGGTCATCCCGAATACGGGCACCCTCCCGGATTGCATAGCCGCCAATGCCAAACGCCTGCAACAACGTGAAGTATGTCATGTTCGCCTGCGCATAATCGACCTTACCGAGTGCCTCCGGTCCTAAAACTCTGGAAGAATACGGGAATGTAATGAGCGGTATGATCACACCCATCATCGTCCGCATCATATTAAATATGAAATTAACACCTAAGGATCGCTTCTTTTCCAACTTAATATTTCCCCTATCATCAATCTCTATAAAAAAGAAAAGCTGTCACATAAAACGTAACAGCTTTTTTTAAAATAATTCCTTTTCCAACTGGAAGATGAAACTGTCAAGCAGTTGCATACGCTTCGTATATTCTGCTCTGGCTGCATCTGTCTTGCATCTTCGAATCTTTGGTTTGTTATTTCTATAATAATTCTTGATCCTGTAATAGGCTTTCTTGTAACTTGCCTCATCCTCACATGCTGTCGCCATCGAATCCCACAGCACACTGATTGCTCCAACTTCATCGAGCAGATCGGCATCCATCACAATCTTACATTCCAGCGACAGATCAACATCCGAATCCTTGTCCTCGTGAATCATAATAATCTCTCCCACGCGTCGGATCGTCTCCGGATCAATTCCAATGCTATCCATGTATTCTACAGCAAGCTCTGCACCAACTTCTCCATGTGGACGTTCATCATCCCATCCAATATCATGAAGCAAAGCTGCAAGTACGATCACATCCAGATCTCCGCCAAGCTTTGACTGCAACTTGATCGCCCATCGATACACACGCATCGTGTGCTCAAACCGGCTACGGAATGGATAGTTCGAAGGCCTGCCGTTCTCAGAAGTCATCTTCTTCACATATTCAATTACTTCTGCATAATTTACACTCATGCCGTTGTTTTTGCCACCCGATTCTTTTGTTCTTCCCAAAGTTAGGTATCATTTACCTATCTCTAAAATGATACCATTTTTTTACCAAAAATACCACATGTATTTTATATTTTTTTAACCGTGCGGCTGGTGTTGTGAAGCTCTCATGAGCGTTACCACGGCAGTTAACTCAGTCCCGGCTGCCTCGCGGCGCACAGAAGGTTCTACTTAGTGCTGCTTCGTTCCCGACCTGACACGGTTCATAGATTCCTGTCGCGCAAGACCAAAACATCAACGCCACTTACCATGGGCAGCCTCACAAGAAGACAACCCGAAACCAGCCATCACCCCCTCTGTAGCGGATTGAGGGTACAGGGCACCGCTATCTCCCCGGCTGCACGGAAATTTTATAACAAGTCCACGCATATCCATCGAAAAGTCTGTTTCTTATAAACCCCATATCGACAGATACCTCTTTAGTATATAAAAATAATTATGTAAAGTCAAGACATCCCATTATTTTCTTTTAACGCGGCTGCCTTCTTTTTTGCACGCAGCTCCGCGAAAAAACCGGACATCATCGCTGAACATTCTGTTTCCATGATTCCCCGTGTTACTTCCACCTGATGATTAAACTGCTTCATATCAAGCAGATTTAAAATGGAACCGGCACATCCTGCCTTCGGATTCATACATCCGATCACGACCTTCGGAATCCGCGCCTGCACGATCGCCCCGGCACACATCTGGCAAGGCTCCAACGTCACATACATTGTGCAATCCTCCAGCCGCCAGTCACCCAGCACCTTGGACGCTTTTTTGATTGCCATGATTTCTGCATGCGCAAGTGTCGTCTTGTCCACGTTCCGCCGGTTGTAACCACGCGCGATCACCTTTCCTTCATAGACGATCACACATCCGATCGGCACATCACCGTTTGCTGCCGCCTTCTTCGCAAGCGTGATTGCCTGCCGCATATATCGCTCATCCTCACTCAATTTCCTCATATTGTACCTCATTTCCGTATCATTTTATTGTCTGTTCCCATAAAATGTACTATACTGACCTCATGGCTGCATGATACAAGAATCGTTCCTGTATTCCACAGTCACAAACGTCAGAAAGGAGACGCTCATGGGACCACTGATAAAATATACAAATCGCTTAATCCTGCGCGTAGAAAATGAATCAAAAGCCAAACAAGTCTTAGATCTCTATCTGCGCAATCGTCTCCCATTCGAGCAGTACGAGCCAACGCGTCCGGCATCCTTTTACACGCAGGACTACCACTGGTCTTCCCTGCACCGCGAATACATCGCTTACACGATGGGAACCTTCCTGCGTTATTACATCTATTTAAAAGACCGCCCGGATAAGATCATCGGCGCTATCAATTTCAATATTTTTCGCACCTCCCGCGAACCATACGCGGAGATCGGCTACAAAATTGACGCCCTCTATCAGAACCGCGGCATCGCATATGAAGCCTGCGAAGCGGCGCTCTATGTACTTGAACATGACTACCAGATTCACCGCGTCGATGCCCGCATCCACCCGGAAAATATTGCGTCCATCACACTCGCGACCAAGCTTGGCTTCCGCCCATTACAGTTTGAGCCGCAAAGTGCAAACATCTTAGGACACTATGTTGACCTGATGCGGTACACGAAGCTTCTCTGATTCTACAATTTCAGATACCCAATAACCGAAATTCCCGGTCAGAATCTTCGTTTTCCGCACAGGAATAAACACACGGAATCCAAACATATTCGCCAGATACCGTTCTTTGTTCGTGAAGATTCCAGGAACTCCGATCACATGCAATTCTGCCTTATTCATCTTCACCTTTCCAAGCATCAGATACTGATATTTGTAATACCCATGTGCAAGAAAACTGTTCACGCCCAGCTTCCAGTTCGCCATATCCAGCTTCCCGATATCCTGCGGTGCAATCTTCACGCCATCGACAATCTGACTTCCTGCAAAAAGCGGTAACTTTGGATATGTCGTAAGCATTTCCTCATACCCATTTGCCATGTCCGAAGGAAGTGGAATCTGTGGGATTTCCTCGACAGGTTCCTCCTGCGGCTTTGTCCCGGCACCTGCATATTCCAGCACCGGTTCCTCCTCTTCCGCAAGCTCGTCCTGCCTGTCCGCCACCTGCACCTGCCGCAGATCATACCGCTCCGTCGACCAGATACCGGCTAAAATCTCACCGTCGTCACACACGAAATACACACCATCGTATTCAGGAAATGCTACACCATCTCCTAGCGGGTTGCTCCACGGAAGCTCCACACTTGTCAGGATCGTATCGCGTTCTCCCGCCGCGAACTGCACCGCTGTAAATGGCTTCGCCTGTCCATGCCACAGCAGATACGCATAACACGTACACGCATATTCCTTGTACATTTTCATCCCCATTCGTATTCTTGTCACATCTGTATCCTTGTTGCTGATTCTCTGTACTTTGATGAATCCGGCAATCTCGCATCGCACGAACTCGCGATACCGGTAAATATAAGACACCCATCTCCTCTGCTGCATCACAGACCACGCTCCCCCTTCATGCATTAATACGTACTATATATGTATGCAGAGGGTTGTCTGTTTATCACAAAAATATTATGACATAATATACAATTATCCGACATCACACGCCCGCATCATGCCATCTCAGATATCTCTATCGCTGCAATCCGCCTTACTCACACAACAGATCAGAAAGCTCTGCGAACTGCGCAAGTGTCAGTGCCTCGCCGCGGATGCTCTCAGAAAGTCCCATCTTCCGAAGTGCTTCTACAACCGCATCCTTGCTGATTGATAATTCGGCGGAGTTATTGATCCCGTTTTGCAATGTTTTCCGGCGCTGATTGAACGACGCACGGATCAGCTTGAACATGAATTTCTCATCCTTCACGACGATTTTCGGCTCCGTATGTCTTGTCAACCGGATTACCGCAGAACCGACATTCGGACGCGGCATAAAACAGTTCGGTGGTACATTTGCCACGATATACGGCTCCGCATAATACTGCACTGCAAGCGACAATGCACCATAGTCCTTGCCGCCCGGACCTGCCTGCATCCGCTCGGCAACCTCCTTTTGCACCATGACCGTGATTGATGTTGCAGGGATATGATTCTCGAACAGTCCCATGATGATCGGCGTCGTAATATAATACGGAAGATTCGCCACGACCTTTACCGGTCTGCCGTCGGTTAATGCCGCGATATCCACCTTCAGGATATCTTCATTTACGACCGTCACGTTATCATACTCCGCAAGTGTCTCGGCAAGGATCGGGAGCAGATTCTTGTCGATTTCGACCGCGAATACTTCCCCTGCCGCCTCGGCTAAATACTGTGTCATCGTGCCGATACCCGGACCGATCTCCAGCACGACATCGTCCTTTGTGATCTCTGCTGCCCGGATGATCTTCTCGATCACATGCCCGTCGATCAGGAAATTCTGGCCAAACCGCTTCTGGAACGCGAAATTATATTTCTGTATGATCTCTATTGTAACCTTGGGATTACTAAGCTTTTCCATTCTATCTCCATTTCTCTACTTCTGAATTTTATACATCTGGTGCGCATTTTTCCATGTCTCTGCATACACCTCATCCACCGGAATATGCTTGATATCAGCGATCGCCTGTGCCACATAGGTAAGCTTCGATGAATCATTGCGCTTGCCGCGGAATGGCTCCGGTGTCAGGTATGGCGCATCCGTCTCAAGTACGATATTTGACAGCGGAATATATGCCACTGCTTCCTTTAATTTCTTCGCATTCTTAAATGTCACCACGCCACCAATGCCAAAATAAAATCCCATATTCAGGAAGTCTCGTGCACTCTCCTTCGAATACGAATAACAATGGATCACACCGCCAATCTCCTCTGCGCGGGAAGCCCGCATGATCTGAATTGTGTCCTGCGCCGCATCCCGGCTGTGGATCGCGATTGGCAGCTTTAACTCGCGTGCAATATCCATCTGTCCGGCGAACCATTTGTGCTGCAATGCCTTATCCGTTTCTTCATAATGATAATCGAGTCCGATTTCACCAATCGCCACGATCTTGTCATGCTTTGCAAGCTCCTTCAGACGCTTGACATTATCAGGATTCTCCAGTTCCGCAACTTCCGATGGGAATATACCAACCACACCGTACAGATTCTCGTATTTTTCTGTCATCCGAACCGTCTCTTCACTCGCCCTGATATTCGTTCCGATGTTCGTCACCGCGTGTACGCCCTGTGCCGGAAATCCAGCCAGAAGCTGCTCGCGATCGTCATCAAAACTCTCATCATCATAATGTGCATGTGTATCAAATATCTGAATCATTTCATTTATCCTTGCCTTACCATAATAATTGCGTTTATTTTACCCTACACCAGATGTTCGTGCAACCCCAGTCGTAAATATCTGTGCATCTATCCTCCGTCCTGCATAAATTCGCCACAATATTCGAGAATTTATTTGGTTCCGCTATTGAAATCCCTCCGTAAATTCGGTAAAATGAAGATTAGGTATATGTTACGCACAAGGAGGAGCATTTTATGACTATAAATGATTATTTAGATATGGAAGCACTTGATAACATCCTGGAGCAGTGGGCGGCTGCAACACACATGATCGCCGTTGTTCTAGATGATGAAGGTAACTTCCTTTCCAACAAGCTCGGATTTTCCAGAAATAATGTAGAAGCATTTGGCGAGAGCATCGAAGTCGATGACGTCGAGGTTGCAACGGTTGTTGGCGGTCCTTTGGATGAGGATACAGACGAAGAAGTTGTCGAAGCTGCTGCTGCCATTCTGGTTGCCGCTATCCAGAATCTCTTAGAGGCTGGCTACCGCAAGAAGAAATACGAGGAAGCAATCGCTTCTTTCAATGAAGAGATTGCTGGTGCTGCTGCCCTGATCAAGGAGCTTGCCGGAAAATCGCAGGGATTAAAGAAGATTGAGAATAAGCAGAATATCCTTGCACTGAACGCTTCGATTGAGGCTGCACGTGCAGGCGAAGCCGGACGCGGATTCACCGTTGTTGCGCATGAGTTTGGTAAGATGGCACATGAATCAGGTGTTATCAACGACTCCATTCAGAAGACATTACAGAAGCTTGATGCATCCATCAAGAGCTATGACGCTGAATAAACAGCAGGGATTTGAGGATGTGAAAACTTTTTCACAAATAGAACATATTTTAGACACAATTTATTGTTATAGTATGCATTGTAAGAGCTTTTCATATATTTGAATCCTCTCTCCCCTCAAACAAGTGGCGAATTAATTCCCTCCCCGGTTTTTCTCGCCACTTGTTTTCTGTTTATTCCTAATTCACTCACATTGAATTTAATTTGTGAAACGCACATGAATTTGTGTATATTATACCCGCCTCCGTTTCTGCAAATATATGATGTATTGAAACTAAGAAGTACTAGATGTTCTGATATACATATTATACCGTACGCAACCGCCGCCAATTCGCCATCCGTGGCTCAGTGGCGGCTTGGTTGAACATCGTGTTCAACCATTGCTGCATACTTACAGAACATCAAGAACTTCTAAGTCCCAAACATATCTATATTTACAGAAACGGAGACGGGTAAATACACAAATTCAAAGTGCGTTTTCACAGATAAATCAATATCATCAAAGAAAGGAAATATATCATGATTAACGAATTCTACAAGGATATGACAGGAAAAGGTTCCGTTATCCGCCAGTTCTTTGACTATGCGAATAAAAAGGGCGCAGAGATTGGAATGGAGAATATCTATAATTTCTCTATCGGAAACCCTTCTGTTCCTGTACCACAGACATTTACCAATCGTATGATCGAACTGTTGCAGACCGAGGATCCGGTGAAGCTGCACAGCTACAGCCCATCACTTGGACTTCCATCTACAAGACAGGCGGTTGCGGATTCTCTGAATAAGCGTTTTGGCATGAACTACACGATGGATCACATATTCATGACGAGTGCAGCAGCCAGTGCGCTGGCACATGCGCTTCGGTGCGTGACAAAGGATGGCGATGAGGTTATCACCTTCGCACCTTACTTCCCGGAGTATGTTCCATATGTGACAGGTACCGGTGCCAAGCTTACCGTGATTCCTGCGGATATCACCACATTCCAGATTAACTTCGAGGAGTTTGAGAAAGCCCTGAACCCGAATGTACAGGCAATCCTCATCAACTCTCCGAATAACCCATCTGGTATCGTTTATTCAACTGCCACGATCACAAAGCTGTCAGACATCCTTCGTGCAAAGGAAAAGGAATACGGACATCCGATCTACCTGATCTCCGATGAACCTTACCGTGAGATTGTATTTGCTGGTGTGGATGCACCATTTATTTCCAAGTTATACGAGAACACGATCTGCTGTTACTCATTCAGTAAGTCCGTGTCTCTGCCAGGTGAACGTATCGGTTACATGGCAGTGAACCCAGCCTGCGAGGACGCAAAGCTTCTCGTACTTATGGCTGGTCAGATCTCCAGATTTACCGGACATAACTGCCCGCCTTCCATCATCCAGATGGCTGTGGAGTCTGTGCTTGACCAGACAAGTGACCTGTCAATCTATGAGACGAACAAGAATATTTTATATAAAGAACTGACACGCATCGGCTACGAGATTGTCGAACCGGGCGGAACCTTCTACATGTTCCCACGCGCCTTGACGGAAGATGCAAATGAATTCTGCTGGCGCGCAGCCAAAGAGCTGAACCTGATCATCGTACCGGGTGACAGCTTCTTATGTCCGGGACATTTCCGAATCTCCTACTGTGTGACAACGGATATGGTCGAAAAAGCCATTCCTTTGTTTGAAAAACTTTACAAATTATATAGATAATTTCCGGGATTTTCGGTATAATGAAGTTTGGTTTATAGGAGATACATAATTAGGAGGACAAAAATATTATGGCAGAAGAAGCTGGCACTAGTAAAAAGCCAAAGAAATACACGGGGATCCTGCTTCATCCAACCTCACTTCCGGGGCCTTACGGCATCGGTGAGCTGGGTGCAGGCGCTTATAGATTTGTTGATTTTCTGGAACGTTCGGGATTGAACACATGGCAGGTACTGCCACTCGGACATACCGGATTTGGAGATTCTCCATATCAGCCTTTCTCCGCATTTGCGGGACAGCCGCTTATCATCAGTCTGGATCATCTGAAGGAGTTACATCTTCTTTACGACGAAGACTTCCGGGATATGCCGGCATGGAACGCAGAGCAGATCAATTATGGTGAGTTGATTGAGTTTAAGACAGGGCTTTTGAAGCTTGCTTATTCCCGTTTTCACGACGAATCTTTATCTGATGGCATCCATGACGATCCGGAGATGAAGCAGGCGTACGATAATTTCTGCGAGACATCTGTCTGGCTGGAGGATTACGCATTGTTCATGGCAGGCAAGGACTATCATCAGGGCATGCCTTGGTACATGTGGGAAGATAACCTGAAGAAACCAACCAAGAAGCAGAAGGAAACCTGGGCGAAGAAGCTCGATACCGAGATGGGCTACTACAAGTTCATCCAGTTCCTGTTCTATTATGAATGGACAACTTTGAAGAAATACGCAAACGACAAGGGCATTTCCATCGTAGGCGATATCCCGATCTTCATGGCTTGGGACAGTGTGGATGTATGGGCAAACCAGAGCCTGTTCCAATTAGATTCCAAGGGGTACCCAACCGTCGTTGCCGGAGTTCCACCGGATTATTTCTCAGCGACCGGACAGTTGTGGGGCAACCCGCTATACAACTGGAAGAAGCATACCGAGACCGGTTATGAGTGGTGGCTGAACCGTATTCGTTACCAGCTGACACTCTGTGATTTCCTGCGAATCGACCATTTCCGTGGTTTCGATAAATATTGGGCGATCCCTTATGGCGAAGAAACCGCCATCAACGGTAAATGGGTGGAAGCACCGGGTGTAAACTTCTTTACACAGCTTGAGGCAACCCTCGGTTATCATCTTCCGATTATTGCCGAAGATCTTGGCGAGATCGATGATTCGGTTATCGAGCTGCGCGACAAATTCGGTCTGCCGGGCATGAAGGTATTGCAGTTTGCATTTGAGAATCCGGAGGAAAATGATTTCCTTCCACACAACTTTGTTCGTAACTGTGTCTGCTATACAGGTACACACGATAACGATACAACCCTCGGCTGGTACAAGCACGCATATGAAGCTTCCAAAGACAAGCTGCGCCGCTACTTCTCAACCGATGGTTATGACATCTGCTGGATTATGATTCGTGCATGCTTTGGCTCTGTTGCCAACATGGCGATCGTACCAATGCAGGATGTATTATGCTTAGATTCCTGGGCACGTATGAACACACCGGGTGTCGGCGAAGGAAACTGGGCTTGGAGATACAAAGAAGACGTACTGACACATGAACTTGAAGCAAGATTATATGAAACCTGTAAAATGTTTGGACGATAAGAGGTGTATCTATGAAGACATTGGGAGTTGGAATTGTATTGATGGTGGCATTGTTTTTCTGCCTGCCATACCATCTCTACATGAAACAATTATGGAAGAAAAATCCTGAGAAATCATGGGAAAAAGCACGCAAGTTTGTATCCGGATTCTTCCGGTTTGAACTGAAACTGTCCGGATGCAAGGTGAACGTCATCGGAAAAGAAAATATACCGCAGGATGGATCGGTGTTATTCGTCGGCAACCACCGCAGTTATTTCGACATTCTGATCTATCATGAGGCAATCGGCAAGCCGCTTGGCTTCCTCGCCAAAAAAGAAATGGAAAAGATTCCGCTTCTCCCACTATATATGCGGGATATCGGATGTTTGTTCTTAGACAGGGACGATATCAAGCAAGGCTTATCCGTGATCAAGCAGGGAACGGAATACATGAAGCAGGGACATTCGATGGTCGTATTCCCGGAAGGAACCAGAAACCAGACCGACACACTTCTGCCATTTCGCGAGGGCGGATATAAGATGGCAGAGAAATCGAAATCCCCGATCGTTCCGGTATCGATCTGCCGTTCCGATCTGATGCTTGAATCTGCACCAAAGAAACGGATTCACAGCCATAGCGTAACGATTGAATTCGGAAAGCCGATCTATCCTTGTGAACTTCCTCCAAAGGAACGCAAGGAGCGATATGCAGAGTTTCCACAGCTTATACAGGATATGTATGATAAAAATAACATTTAGAGGAGGATTTGAACCATGCCTTGGTGGTTAATCATGATTATTGTCATCGTGGTAGCACTTGCGATTATGTTCGTGTTATACAGAGTCGGTGACAAATTACAGAAGAAACAAAGCGCACAGAGAGAACAGATGGCAGAAGCCGCTCAACCGATGAATATGTTGATCATCGACAAGAAAATGCTGCCGATGAAAGACGCCGGACTTCCGAAAATGGTGATGGAACAGACACCAAAGCGTTACCAGAAAGCAAAGCTTCCAATCGCAAAGGTTAAGGTTGGTCCACAGATTATGAACATGATCTGTGATGATGCGATCTTCGACGAGCTTCCAACCAGAGGCGAAGTAAAAGCGATGGTCAGCGGCATTTACATCATCAGTGTAAAGAGCGTCCGTGGCAAGAAGGTGGCTCAGGAAGAAGAAACTGGCAAGAAGAAGAAAAAGGGCAACTGGCGTACACGTATGCGGAAGCGTCAGGTTGAGATGCAGAAGCAGTTAAACGCAGAAATGCTCGAGAAAGCAAAATCCAAGGGCAAAGACAAACCTGTTGAAAAGTCCAAGGAAGAGCTTCGTCGAGAGAAAGAAAGAGCGAAGAAGATCAGTGACAAGATGTAAAAATCAACCGGCAAAATTGAAAGATATTATCGGTTCCTTTACACCGTTTCTGATTGCCGTATTGGCGCAGTATGTATTGAATTTCATCGATGTTGCAATTCTGTTCTTCAAGAATATGCGTTCCGATGAGAAATCAAATAGCGAAAATACGATTGGCAAGATCTTACAAATGGATTATAACCAGCCTATGAATCAGGCGTACCTCGTGCTTGCACAGCATATCGTATTTCTGATTTGTTTCGGGGTTTGGTACTACCGCATATTTTATCGGGGAAATATCGTTTCCACAGACGAAACTTTCGAAGATAATACAAAAGGACGCATGAAAAATATTTTTTCATGCGTCTGTTCTATACGGACTCCATTTTTATTGCTTGCTGGTGTTGCAATTCAGATCATGGTGGACGGAATCCTGAATCTGGTAAGTCCCCTCTTCCCGGATACCTTTGCAGCCTACTATGAACTTGTATCCAAGGCGGTCGGTGTGAACCGTGCAGTCCCGATGATGATCGCGACCTTTGTAATCGCCCCGTTCGGCGAAGAATTGTTCTTTCGCGGAGTGATCATGGGCTATGCGAAGCGCTACATGCCACCGGCTTTCGCAATCCTGTTTCAGGGTGTGCTTTTCGGACTGTATCACGGCAACATCGTACAGGGCATCTATGCATGCATCTTAGGATGTCTGCTTGGATTTGTGGCTTACAAAGCGAACACGCTCCTCGCAAGCATGATCCTGCATTTCAGTATCAACCTGAGTGTACTATTCATTCCATCCGTATGGTTTGAGGATACGGTACGATGCGGTATCATCACGGCTGGCGCGTTGGTGCTTACAGTGCTGTTCATATGGCTGGCGATGAGAAAGAAGAAAGAAACGAAAAATACAGAAAAATAAAAGAACCGGATGGATTTACATGTTTGTTGTAATCCATCCGGTTTTCTATGCTTGCTTAATCATCTGTATGGCATACCTAATCCGCTAAATTATGTACATGCACCTTCATCTTCCGTTCCATCGGCAGTTCATTTCCCATCTCCATGGTATATTGCAGTGCAAGACGCAGGGAAAACTCCTCTGCCAGAACAGCCGCCTCATAATCGATACCCTCTGCCGTGTGCAGGAAATGCTTCGTCTGCAAGGTCACCGGAATCGAGCCATAGCCGGTCGCATATTTCGTATGATGCGTTAAGCCATGCTCATATACAAAGTCCGAATTCAGCTCGCCGCTCCGTGTCACACGGAGCCGGTTGTCGGAGAAAATCATCGTACAGCGTGTCTTGTGTCCATCGCCGGACACATCCTCCACGTAGGTAAGCTTCATCCCCTGTTCGGTCATGCTTGCCAGCGCAGTTGCCTGCGAGCGCATCACTTCGCCGGTCTCCACATCTACATTTTCAAACTCAATGACTGCTTTCATTATGGACGTTCCTTTGCCATCTCGATCAAAGTCTCTACCAGACTCTCAATCGAATATCCCTTATCCTTCCAGAGCATCGGATACATACTGATAGAAGTAAAGCCCGGTAATGTATTGATCTCGTTAAATACGACCTCGTTCGTATCCTTCTCCAAGAAGAAGTCTACACGGGAAAGACCGAATCCATCCAGTGCATTGAAGATTGCAACCGCATCCTTCTGCACTTCTGCCTCTTTTCCGTCCGGAAGATCAGCACCAATTACAGTCTTAGACTCTGCATTGTTGTACTTTGCATCGAAATCGTAGAATTCTGCTGCCGCAAGAATCTCGCCCACGCGGGATGCCTTTGTATTTTTACCATAACCAAGGACAGCGCACTCAATCTCTCGACCGACGATCGTCTCCTCAACCAGAATCTTATAATCATGCTTTGCAGCTTCCTTCAGGGCAACAACCAACGCTGCACGGTCATCTGCCTTGGAAACACCCTTGGAAGAACCTGCCTTGGAAGGCTTTACAAATACCGGATAAGAAAGCTTTGCTTCGACGCGGGCTGTCACCTCGTCGATATCCTCCAATTGTTCTGCCAGCACCGGCACATAAACAGCCTGACGGATTCCGAGTGTATCAACGACCAGCTTAGTATAGAACTTATCCATAGATGCAGCAGAAGCGAACACACCACATCCGACATATGGGATATCCGCCATCTCAAACAATCCCTGAATCGTTCCATCCTCACCATACATGCCATGCAGTACCGGGAAGATCACATCAATCGCCTGCACCTTCATCATATCGTCCTGCGAAATGATAAGTCCGCCCTTTGTATCCGGGGAAATAATTGCAGAAACAGGACTTTCCTTCCAGCTTCCGTCCTCAATGCCTGCGATATCTTCTACAAGCTTCCACTCACCGTCTTTTGTAATTCCGATCAGGAACATATTGTATTTCTCAAGATCTACTGCTTTGGCAATTGTAACAACTGACACGCAGGATACTTCATGCTCGGATGAGCGGCCGCCAAATATAACTGCTAGATTCTTTTTCATGGTTTTTGCCTTTCTTTATGTAATGGTTTTATTCCGCAATTTACGAGGTTCTAATTTATTCTCCGAGTTGGACGATAATACAAAATTCTACGCAGACGCGCTCTCGCTCAGAGAAACACATAACGGTACTAAATTCGCTGCACCAGCCAGATAGCTGGCACAGCTTATTAAGTACCGATGTGTTTATATGGTCTGCTTAAGAATTTGTATTATCTTTCAACTCGATATACATTTCTTCTCGTAAATTGCTATAAACAAACTAACTTTATATAGTATTCAAAATATGAATACATTATGTTTTATTATAACAACTTAGAAGGTATCCTGCAACCATTCAAGAATCTTTAACTTTACTTTGACATCACCAGGCTTTATGTCCCGCTTCACGAATAATTTCTCGTAACTTTCTTCGTCGAGTGCCTGCGCAAGCTTCTCTGCATCTTCCGAATCGACGACTGCGCCCGCGTCCATCGTGTAGCACATCATCGGATACAGCATGCACCAGAAGTTCTCGCCTTTTGCCTCACCGATATCTATACGCAGTGCCCGGTAGGTTCCTGCAGGAAGCACCAGTTCCCCATATTCCCGAATCGGGAATTCCTCTCTCGTAATATATGCTTTTACATCGTAATGATAGCCTGCCTCCTCGACAACTGCACGCGCAGTGTTGCGGATTTCCGATAAATTCTGCGCCAGATACAAGATTGCTTCACTGTCATTTTCTGCTTTCTGCAAATCTTCCGCAAGCAAAGCAAGCACTGCATCCCGCACCTCATATTTCAAAGCAAGATCTGTCTCACTGTCACTGTTTGCACGCACATGGAACCGCACCACAACATCTTCCGGGCTTTTTAGCGCATCCTCATAGACATCCGCACAGATACCGCTTTTTTCTGCAACATCATCCACATCGCCTGACAGACTCTCTGTTTTACCGCTATCTCCAAACACAGCTTCAAGATCTGCCTGATCTTCATCGCTAATTTTCTGACCTGCAAATAGCATTTTCATATTTCCCTCGCGAAACAGACTGACGACATCACGGACACTCCCACCTCCTGCAATGTGCAGCACACTCGTAAGTAAGATCCCACCACATACTCCAAGCAGGATTCCGACCATTGCTCCTTTTAGAATCTTATACCCCATAACGAACTCCTCCATCGAAAGTTGATTTCGTTACAAGCTTTCCCTTCCGTAAGCAGCTTTAATCATTTCCCGCAAAATATATTTCGCCCCATCCGATTCCATCATGACCGGAATTGATTTCGAGATTCCCGACCGGTGCCCAAGCTCCAGCAAAAGTGGATGTATCTCCTGCCCCGTCATATCTGCCGCGATCTGCTTCATATGCCCGAAATCCAACTGCCGCTCGTTCTCTCTCTGGTACAGCGCTGCCGCCATCTCCAGATTCTCTGCCTGCACATGGTAGAGCGTCTGATTGATGCTGTTTTCCCCTTCGTACCCGGCGATATCTGCAATCACAAATGTAAACTGATATCCGTCCTTCGCAGTTTCCACCTGCATTTCCTGCACATAATCCCGGTGCTCCAACGTTTCCTTTTTCTGTTCTATCGCAGTAAAATCATTTTGCACAAATTGTCTGCCAAGCTTTTCATCTCCGATCAATACACTGCCGATTGCAGCTAACACAGTCAGACAGACAAAACCGATTCCCCATTTCACGCGTTTTTTCGTCTTTATCCACATGACGATCAACGGAAATACAATGCCGATCGCAAGGTCTGCATACAGGAAATACCGCATGCCATATTTTACGGCCGATTCAAACTGCATTCCATACGCAAACAGACACGCACCCGCGAACATCACCACAAATGTCACAACACGTCCACTTTTCTGCTTCACTTCACACAGCGAATACAGGAAGTCCCGCGTCTGATGCAGATAGCCGCTCACAACCGCAAACACACCGATAATCCAAAATGCCATCACCGGATAGTCAAGCCGCGCCACCGCCCCGCCAGGAAAAGAAGCCGCTTCCATTACATTGAACGATGCCGTCGTGTCGCTTGCCGTCCAGCCATAACCAAGAATTGCCACGATAAACAGATACGCAAATACAATGGTAAATAAGATCCAGACAAGCAGCCAGATTCCCCCCATCCGGTCTTTCTCCTTTACGCAAGGACGGCTGTAAAGCTGCAATTCTAATGGCGACAATGCCAGAAGGATTGCATACGCACCCTTGAACACGCCCGATACCTCTGACTGTGATGTGATTCCCTGCATGATTGCGCCGATGTCAATATTCGATACCGAGAACACAACGATCAATATAAGTGGTACGACCATCCACCCAAACAAAAATTCAAACATCCGTGCGCGTCCTTCCATCGACTTGGACGCACCATACAATGTGATTCCAAGAAATGGCAGGAAGATCCACCATACGGAGAAGCTTTGCAACAAATAGCGTTGCAAAATCATGGAGAAAAAGACCGCGATAAGCGTCGCACGCAGCAGATACCGTAAGGCATACAGCACGTCCAATATACCGGCAGTCCATCCCATATGATTCCGAATCGCATTGATATAACCGCATGGAACAAAGTCCGCAAGATACAGCATCAACGCTCCATAGAGCACGACAAATGCGAGCCCGACCACCAGTGCCAGCACATGATATTTCCCCGCAAGTGACAATGTGATATACGGAATCATCATCATACTGATCGCGACACATTCAAGATAGCTCATCCGGAACCATTGCCGTTTGGAGATTTTACCGTCCGCCAGATTCATGCTTTTCTTCCTCCTCTCCCGCTGACTTCGTCACATGGGGTTTCAGCACGGGTATCGCCCCCTCACTCCGTTCGGCGGCAGGTCGGCTGAAACCATTTGTAGTATGTGACTTCGTCACATGGGGTTTCAGCCTCATACGTTCCTCCTCGCGTGCGAAGATCGGGCGTTTCCGCATCCACGAGATCGGTGCCCGTAGCACAAAATCCTGATTCGCATAGGCGCGCTTGCCACTTCCGGCGACAATAGGATACATATATGGGATGCCGAAGCTCATCAGTCCGGACAGATGCACCGCAATCACCAAAAGCGCTAGAATATATCCATACAAGCCCCAGATGGCAGACGGAATAATCACAAAGAATTTGAGCAGACGGAATACCGATGCGAACTCCTCATTTGGAATCGCAAAGCTTGCAATTGCCGTCAGTGCCACAACGATCACTACCATCGTGCTCACGATGCCCGCCTCCACCGCCGACTGTCCGACGATCAAGCCGCCGACAATCCCGATCGTATTGCCAAGCGGTCCCGGCAGACGGATCCCCGCTTCGCGCAAAAGCTCAAACAGAAACTCCATCAGTAGCACTTCCACAATCACAGGAAAGGTGACCATACTCCGTGCTGACGCGATCGCATACAGAAGCTTTGTCGGAAGAATATCACTGTGATACACGGTAATCGCGATATAAAGTCCGGGCAGGGACACCGCCAGAAATGCCGCGATATACCGGATGATCCGTGCAAATGTCCCGACCGCCCAGCGATTGTAATAATCATCTGACGTCTGCAACAGCATGTTCAAATTACACGGTGCCAGAATCACCTCCGGCGAATTGTCAAATACGATTGCCACTCTGCCTTCCGTAATCCCTGCTGCCACCTTATCCGGTCTGGTCGTCGACTGAAACGTTGGAAACGGAGAATACCAATTTTCCATCAAATGCTGCGCCATCCCACTATCATAGATGGCATCAATATCATAGTGATGCATGTCCTCCCGCACGCGCTTAACCAGCTCCTCCGACGCTACATCTGCCAGATACACAAGCGCATAGTCCGTCCGTGTGCGCTCCCCAATCGTATCCTGCTCCACGCGCAATTTTGCATCCTTGATCCGCCGCCGGATCAACGCGGTACTCTGCCGGAATCCCTCATTAAAGCTGTCCTTCGGTCCGCGCAGGCCCGCTTCCGTATCATTTTCAGAGATTCCTCTAAGTGGTAATTTCTTCGACGATACGATCATTGACCTCGCATAACCATCAATGAAGATCGCCGTATCACCCTTCAGGATTGAACCGACGGTTTTGTCAAAGGAGGTTTCCTCCTTGATATCCGCCGTCTGAACCTCCTGATATAGAATACTGTCCCAGACATCCTTCGCCGAGTTTCCACGCCATTCATACGAAAGCGGCTTCAGGATCGTCTCCTCGATCATGCCGTTATTCGTCAGACCATCAATATACACGACATGCATGTATACCATGCCCTCCGCCCGCTCCATCGCGAAAGACTTCTGCACTACATCCCCACAGTTTTCAAACAGGATGCCGAGCACCTTTTTATTCTCAGCTAAGCTCCGCCGCAGAGGCACCTTGAGCTTATTGTTATCATCATACAGATCTTCTAAGTCCATAAAAAACCTCCAAACTATACATAAGCTAGTATGTATGGTTTAGAGGTTTTTATGCAGAACCGCATGTGCCGTTGCTGTGTCAAAATAAACATGTTCCCGTAATTAACAGAATATCCAATATTGACATACTTAAGATTTCATTTTTAGGTCCTAGTACGACGGCTAAAGGTAGACCGTTTGTTAACCCTTTAGATAGACATAAAAAATCAGGAGTTACTACATAAGCTACAGTAAAAGAATCATCTGCAAGTGTTATTACATCTCCCTCATGCAATTCATACACCATGCCGGTCTGAATTGAATATCCATTAATTTTCGTTCCATTTGCACTTTGAAGATCTTCTACACCATAATTTTCATTTTCCATATGATGAAATTTACCAAGTATATACGCATCTTTACTAATGCAAAAATACTCCTTTTCATTTAAAAGTATTATATTTTTGGTATACATAATCCATATCCTATCTACAGACACTTTACTTTAATCATTTGATTTATTGATCATTTCATTCCGCAATTATTACACATCCACGTTCTTCAGTTGCATACACAGATTCTGATTATAAACGTTCGCGTATCGGTTTTGCAGTTCCGCAAGAACAGATTGTCTCATAT